>OGWZ01000013.1_pt1 | contig 262520 bp, 223 predicted proteins | sample 1576141 | NCBI WGS metagenome assembly OGWZ01 (sample SAMEA3541512, study PRJEB24748) | human gut metagenome | biome: human gut; feature: human-associated habitat; material: faeces | place: China | collected 2012
GAGGAAGGAAGCCTTCACGTCCGCTCAACAGCTTGTTTAGTATATCCCACTCTGCCCCTCTTGTCAAGGGGGATTTTTTACAAAATCTCAAAAAAAGCAAACAGGCGCCCAACACGGACGCCTGTCTGCTGCTTCGGGATATCTAATTCATACATGGAGGGGTAGATACTACATCAGATGCTGTCTTCCAGATCGACAATCTTGGCCGGATTGAGGATATCATTCGGATCCAGTGCTTTCTTGATAGCCCGGATCATCTTATATTCACCCGGCGGAGTGCAGCGTTTGAAATCAACGAGTTTCTTGTAGCCAATGCCGTGTTCACCAGACATCTTACCACCCAGGGCATATACTTTTTCAAAGAGGTCTTTATGGAAACCGGCCATCTTCTTCATCCAGTCTTCCGGTGACAGGCCGTCTTTATTAAGCGGCAGTACGTGAATATTGCCATCGCCGATATGGGCCGATGTTACTGTGTAGATTCCGTGTTTTTCTTCCAGTCCCGGCACTTCTGCTGTAATTTCAGCAATCTTGTCGAGTGGTACAACGAAGTCTTCTGCTACGAACATGATATCGATATCGCGGGCTGCTTCTGCAAACTGACGGCGGCATCCCCAGATACGGTCATCAGCCTGGATGACATCTACAGCACCCATATCGTCACAGAGATCGCTGATTTTTTCCATCTTCTTATCCAGTTCATCTTCATCAAAGGATTCTACGGTAATGATGACATAGCAGCAGTTTTCTTCTACATGGGGCAGCGTTACCTTGCAGAAATTGCTGCACATCTTCAGTGCCTTGTTATCCATGTATTCAATACTGGTAGGTTCGATACCGGCCTTTAAAATCTTATTCGGCAGGGCAAAGGCTTTGGCGTCTTCATCAAAGATAGCTACCAGGTCAAATTTATACGGCGGCAGCGGACGCAGTTTAAGCGTAATTTCCGTTACCACGCCCAAGGTACCTTCAGACCCGCAGATGAGCTGTTCCAGGCAATACCCGGTCGAGCACTTCTGCAGCCGCGCACCGACATCTACAATATCACCGGTCGGCGTAACGATTTTCATACCATAAATCTGATTCCGCGTCGTCCCATATTTTACGGCCTTGTTGCCGCCGGCATTGGTTGCTACGTTACCACCGATTTGGCAGCTGTCAGCACTGCAGGGATCGCCAGCATACAGGAGTCCCCGCTGCTTGCATTCCTGCTGGATGACACTCGTACGGACACCTGTCTGGACGACAGCGTAGAGGTTGTCTTCATCAATTTTAAGGATTTTATCCATCTTGTCCAGTTCCATGACGATGCCATGATAGACAGGGATGGCACCACAGGCAACGCCGGAACCAGCAGCGCGTGGAGTAATCGGTACGAGGTACTTATTCGCCAATTTGATGACCGCTGCTACTTCTTCTGTCGTTTTCGGGAATACGACTACTTCCGGGGTACGGAACCAATAGGGGTTGCCTTCTTCATCAGTCTGATACGTCTGCAATTTTTCCGGATCTACGGTTACGCCTTTTTCTCCCAGTACTTTTTTCAGTTCGTCCAATAATTCTGCCGATACCTTGTTAAATCTTGCCATAACCTATCTCTCCTTCCTATATTAATGCCTCATACACTGCGGCATCGTATCCATATCATTGAGCTCAATGAGCGGTTCCCTGTGCAGGGGGAGCTGCTTCTGCTGCATCTTCTGTCTTGTTCCCCCAGAGTGAGGCAACAAAGGAGCAGAATACGGTCGTCCAGACAACGCCGATAGCTCCCGGAATTGCCGACATAGGATCAAAATACGTAATGCCCAGAGTAACTGCCAGTGCCGTGTTCTGTACACCGACGATAAACGTCATGGCTTTCCGTTTCGGAGCTTTCATGCGCAGCAGACGGGCTACACCGTATCCGATAGCCAGACCGATACCCGTATACAGTACCAATGTCAAAGCAGCCATTCCTGCTACAGCCTGCAGCCGTTCTACGTTGAGCGCAACGATGACGGAAATGATGCAGACGATGGCAGCTACTGTTGCCAACGGCACGACTTTCAGAATAACCGGCATTTGTTTATTAAAGAATTTGTGAATCAGAAGTCCCAGTGCAATAGGAATAATAACGATTTTAATGATACTCATAAACAGGCCTACCGCATCAATAGGAAGATATTTTCCCACATAAAAGAGAAGCAGCATAGGCATGACGACCGGCGCTACGATGGTACTCAGGCTCGATACCGTAACGGCCAGAGCCTTATCGCCTTTAGCCAGGAAGGTCATGACATTGGAAGATGTCCCTGTCGGTGTGCAACCCAGAAGCACGAGGCCGACAGTCAGCATCGGATCCAGATTGAATACCGTTCCCAGCCCCAGCCCGACGAGAGGCATAAACGCATACAGTGTCACGATACCGACGATGACATCTTTCGGCCGGGTCAGAACCAGCTTGAAATCATTGGGCGTCATAGAAAGGCCCATGCTCAGCATAATAATGCCCAGGAACCAGGGAATCGTCCCACCGTATGGTTTGAACGGTGTCGGCACAAAATATGCAAATACGGCACATAAAATGACCCACAGCGTCACATATTTAGTGACAAATTTTACGAACTTTTCGAAACCACTCATGCTTCATACCTCCTTACACATAAAATGATACCTGAAAACATCGTTGCCTTATTTAATTATTACCGAATCGAATTTCTTTCATGCATTTATGTTAACATTATCCAATTAAAGAGTCAAACTCCGACCAGTATGACGTTTGTGTTCATTTTATTCTTCTCATTCGGGACTCCTTTTCGTCCATTTTTGTATAAATTATTACATTTTGGTTTTTCCTTTTATCGTTATATAATAAAAAAATCCGGCAAAATATCATAATAAATTAATATTTTGCCAGATAATTTCTTTCTTTTTTGTATTATTGTGACGAAAAAGGACTTTTTTTACTGCAATCCCGGTTGCTTCCGGCAGGAAATTTGCGTTTGAACTCGGCCCGGGCCAGGGAGAGATGCCGCCGCATAATCGCTTCAGCCATACCCTGATCCCGCATTTTCAAGATGTCACAAATCGTCAGATGTTCCATCCCGACGACTTTAAAATATCCTACGGGCGGATCATAATTCAGATAGCTTCTATACCGGTATAGCTTATATTTAATGTGTTCATAAAATTCTTCCAGCAAAGGATGATCTGCCAGATGGACGATGCGGGAATGAAACTGATATTCCAGGTCTACGATATCAATATACCGGTGCTGTAAATTTCCATTCTCTACACAGATGCGGTGAAGTTGTTCTGCTATGTCATACAGGGCGTCCAGTTCCTCACCTTTAATGGCAATGGCAGCCCGGCCTGCCGCATAGGGTTCAATCAGCTCCGACAGCTCTGCAATATCTGTATATTCCTTTTCAGAAAATGCGGCAACCCTGTATCCCGGCTGACGGACAACATAAGAGTTATGCAGGAGCCTTGTCAGAGCATTCTTGACAGGGGACCGGCTGACGCCCAGTACTTCGGCAACGGTACTTTCATTGACACGGCTGCCCGGGGCCAGACGGAAGCTGACAATTTCCTGAAGTAAAATATCATACACTATCTCGCTGAGAGACAGGAACGGATTTTGTTTTCTCATACGTTCAACCGACTGCTTGTCCACTTTGTTCACCCCATTACCGCTATGATCAGTTACTATTTTATCATATCCGTACCGGTAAAAGAGTCAGGAAATCCCCGTATATCCGGATTTATCAAAATCGGTATAGAACAAGACATAATGTTTCATTTTCTGCATAGAAAAAAGCGCCCCTCAGGGACGCCTCTTTCTGAATTCTTTATTGTTTTTGAAACAAATCTTGCGGAGAATCCTGTTCTTCATCTTCTCCATCGATGGCAATCGTATCGAGGGCCGTTACTTTGTCGTCTTCTTCCAGCCTCTGGATCTTGACGCCTGATGTAATCTTGCCTTTCTTGATGCCAATGCTTTCCACATCGGTGCGGATGACGATTCCATTGCCGGTAATGAGCATCAGTTCCTGATTATCGCGGACGACTTCGACGCCGACGACATCGCCGGTTTTCTCAGTAATCTTGAAGTTCTTGACGCCCTTGCCGCCGCGGTTCTGCACCTTGTAGGCTTCCACGTTATTGCGCTTGCCAAATCCTTCTTCACTGACTGTGAGGACCTGGCAGCCCGGTGTGAGTATATCAGCCCCGATGACCATATCGCCCGGAGCCAGATCAATGCCGCGGACACCGCGGGTATTGCGGCCCATCGGACGGACATCGTCTTCATTGAAGCAGATAGCCATCCCCAGTTTCGTTGCCAGGATGATGTTCTGCCCGCCCGTCGTGAGACGCACTTTGGCCAGATGGTCCCCTTCGACGAGGGAAATAGCAATGAGACCGTTGCGGCGGACATTTTTGAATTCCTGCAGTTCCGTCTTTTTGACCCGGCCTTGTTCCGTAGCCATAAAGAGATTCATGGACGGATCCACCTGATCGAGATCGATCAGGGCATTGACTTTTTCCCCGCTGTCGAGAGGCAGCAGGTTAATCGCAGCGATTCCCTTGGAATTACGGCTGTTGGCTTCCGGGATTTCATATGCCTTGAGGCGGTAGACACGGCCCAGGTTGGTAAAGAAGAGCACCGTGTTCAGCGACGAGGTATAGAGCAGATGATTGACTGCATCTTCATCTTTCGTCCCCATCCCTTTGATGCCCCGGCCACCTTTATTTTGCGTATGATATACATTGGCATTGATGCGTTTGATATATCCACGACGGGTCAGTGTCAGGACCATGCGTTCATCAGGGATCATATCTTCTACGCCAAATTCCGATGTATCGGCCACAATCTGTGTCCGCCGCGGATCAGCAAACCGCTTTTTGGCATCCAGGAGTTCGTCTTTTACTATACCCATGATTTTATGCGTATCGGAGAGCACATCGCGCAGATAGGCAATCCGATCTTCCAGTTCTTTATATTCCTGTTCGATTTTTTCCCGTTCCAGTCCGGTCAGGCGGCGCAGACGCATATCGAGGATGGCCACCGACTGTTTTTCGCTGAGACCGAACTTGCTCATGAGAGCCGTCTTGGCAATTTCATCTGTCTGAGATTCGCGGATCGTCCGGATGACTTCATCAATATGGTCAAGGGCGATGAGCAGGCCTTCCAAGATGTGGGCCCGGGCCAGTGCCTTTTCCAGTTCGAACTTGCACCGTCTGGTTATGACATCCTGCTGGTGCGCCAGATAATAATGCAGTACCTGTTTCAATGTCAGGACGCGGGGATGCCCATCGACGAGGGCCAGCATAATGACACCAAACGTTTCCTGCAGTTGTGTATGCTTATAGAGCTTATTCAGCACAATATCCGGATTGGCATCGGCGCGCAGTTCGATGACAATGCGCATACCCTTGCGGTCCGATTCATCCCGCAGTGCCGTAATGCCATCGATTTCTTTATTCCGGGACAGATCGGCAATGGTTTCAATGACCCGTGCCTTATTGACCTGATAAGGGATTTCCGAAACGACGATACGATGCTTACCTTTATTCATCGGTTCGATTTCTGCACAGGAGCGCATCTTTATGCTGCCCCGGCCCGTCGCATAGGCTTTGATGATGCCATCGCGACCCATGATTTTAGCACCTGTCGGGAAATCCGGTCCCTGTATTTTTGTCATCAGTTCTTCCAGACTGGCTTCAGGGTTATCGATGAGCATGACACAGCCGTCGATGACTTCGCCCAGGTTATGGGGCGGGATGTTCGTCGCCATGCCGACAGCAATGCCAGCCGAACCATTGACCAGCAGATTCGGGATCTTGGAAGGCAGGACCGTCGGTTCCTGAAGAGAACCATCATAGTTAGGCATGAAATCGACTGTATCCTTGTCGATATCTTCCAGCATTTCACCTGTAATTTTAGCCATGCGGACTTCTGTATAACGCATAGCTGCCGCCGAGTCGCCATCGACAGAACCGAAGTTGCCATGACCATCTACCAGTGGATACCGGGTAGAAAAATCCTGGGCCAGGCGGACGGTTGCATCGTATACAGAACTATCACCATGGGGATGATATTTACCTAAAACTTCACCGACGATACGTGCTGATTTCTTATAGGGCTTGTTCGGTGTCATGCCCGCTTCGTGCATCGCATACAGAATGCGGCGGTGAACAGGTTTCAGACCATCGCGCACGTCCGGCAGGGCACGCGTGATGATAACGCTCATCGCATAATCGATGTACGAGGTCTGCATTTCACTTTCCAGACAAACCGGCAAAATTTTATCAACGTTTTGTTCGTCCACAATGTCACCTCATATATAATAAAAAAATAATCGCTTATATATATCTATATATAGAGCATCTGTACTATTATACCAAAAATCAGAGGAAATAGATAGGTAAATAAACCCAAATAGCAAAAAAGCGCCTTGCCGGGCCATTTAGGATGCATTTCAGCAATATTAAACCAGCACCATGGTCCATTTATAAATGATACTCCCCACAACGGGGAACGCGGCTTCCAGCCTGACCTAAAAAAACGCTGCTATATATCTAACGATATACAGCAGTGTTTTTAGATTCTGCAAAGGAATGTCAATTACCGTTTGTTGCTCTTGCGCCAGATATGCATCTTGTCCGCTTCTTTGATGAGTTCGTCCCGGAAATCAGGGTGTGCCAGGCCGATAAGGGCTTCTGCACGCTGCCAGGTCGATTTGCCCATAAGGTTTACCATGCCGTATTCTGTCGCAATCCAGTGTGTCTGGGAGCGGGGATCGGTGACAGTTGTACCCGCTTCCAGTACAGGGCTGATATTGGATGTAACCGTACCGGTCTTCTTATCTGTATGGGTCGCATGCATGGCAATGATCGATTTGCCGCCTTTGGACCGGTACGCGCCGTCGGTGAAGTCAAGCTGGCCGCCGCTGCCACTGATCTGATGGGTCCCCATGGATTCGGCCGATACCTGTCCATAGAGGTCTACTTCGATGCAGCTGTTGATGGAAATGAAATTATCAATCTGCCCGATGACAGCCGGATCATTTACGTAATCGATAGGGAACGTTGCCAGGGCAGGATTGTCATCTACCCAGTCATATAAGTCCTGGGAGCCAAGGGCAAAGGCAAAGACGCCTTTATCGCGGTTCAGGTTTTTGACTTTATTTGTCAGCCGGCCTTCTTTAGCCATGAGGTAGAAGGCATCGACGAGCATTTCTGTATGGACACCGAGGTCCTTCAGATCCGATTTGGCAATCATGGCACCTACGCTGTTGGGCAGGCCGCCAATGCCCAGCTGCAGAGTAGCCCCATCAGGGATAGCATCGACGATATAAGACGCGATTTTCTGATCGATATCATTGCCGAGGACAAAGGGAATGGTCGGCACCGGCACATCCGGTGCTTCGACGATGGCATCGACGTCAGAAATGTGGATAGCTTCCCCACGGCCGCCAAGACAACGCGGCATATGTGGATTGACTTCGACAATGACTTTTTTAGCCTTTTTCGTAATGGCTTCGGTCACGGCGGCACAAAGGCCAAAGTTGAAATAGCCATGTTTATCCATGGGCGCTACGGTGATCATAGCGACATCGACATCAATGATATTACGGTAAATCGACGGTTCATTGCGGAAACACATGGGATTAAAAAACATGCGCGACTGTGCTGCCAGTTTGCGGTCATATCCGCTGAGATGCCAGTTCATGACCGTAAAGGTATCACAACCGGGGTCGCATTCGCAGACCTGACGGGGAAACAGGGACATGGTTTCCCGTACTTTAATATCGTGTAACTCATCTTTGCGGCCCGCCAGCGCTTTATCGAGCAGTACCGGCTGGGAGGTCGTCATGCCATAATCGACCCAGTCACCGTCCTTTACGAGTGTAACTGCTTGTTCCGGAGTCGTCAGTTTCTGTTTATACATGGCCGTCCATTCTGACATTCTGTTCACCAAACCTTTCCCACTGTGTGGTTTTACCACTACACGTATTACGAAAATATTGTTCTAAAATTCACAGATACAGTATAGCTTATTAAAACGTTTTACGCAAGATATCTATGCGAAATTTATATTTATATTTTGTATTATACGCAATACCCGCATATTAAATCAGAATGTGCATTTTTTTAGCAGCAAAGGTCAGTTCTTCCCGGAATTTCGGATGGGCAATCCCTATCAGGGCTTTTGTCCGCTGGGAAAGGGTTTTCCCCCGCAATTTGGCTATGCCGTATTCTGTAACGACGTAATCAATATCATTTTTACTCGTCGAAACGATGGCCCCCGGTGTCAGAGTCGGCACGATTTTGCTGATAGTACCACCTTTTGCCGTAGATGGGAAGGCAATAAAGCTCTTTCCGCCCGGTGAGCAGATGGCGCCGCGCACGTAATCAGCCTGGCCGCCTGTACCAGAAATATGCCGTGTCCCCGTCGATTCTGAGCAGGCCTGGCCGAAGAAATCGACTTCAATAGCCGCATTGACGGAAATAAAATCAGGATGGCGGGCAATGACTGCCGGGTCATTGACATAATCGACAGGCAACATGAGAAATGCCGGATTATCATCGATAAAATCGTAGATACGCTGGGAACCAAAGGTCAGTGTCGCCACCGTCTTTCCCCGGTGAATCGGTTTTCTGGCATTGGTGACGGCTCCGCATTCTATGAGTTCTACCATGCTGTCTGTGAACAGTTCCGTATGGATTCCCAGATCATGCTTATCCTTGAGGGCCAGCCCTACGGCTTCCGGCACGGCGCCGATACCGAGCTGCAGTGTTGCCCCGTCGGGTACTTCTTCGGCGATATATCCACCGATGGTACGGCTGATATCGTCGATTTGTACCGGCGGCACAATCGGCAGGGCATGGGATGTTTCACACAGTCCATCGACCTGGGAAATATGGATCTGCGGTGCCGTAAGTACCCGTGGAAGCTGGTCATTGACTTCCAGATAAATATGACGGGCTTTCCGTATCATGGCAGCACTGCAGGAACCGCTCAGGCTGGTACTGAAATACCCGTGCTTATCCATAGGAGACACCTGGGCAAAGAAAGCATCAATATCGATATATCGTTCAAACAGTCCCGGCGCATCGTGATAATAGCAGGGCATGATATCACAGCGCCCCTCATTGGCCGCTTTACGCAGGCCGCCACCGGAAAACCAGGTAACTGGCGTAATATTCGGATAGGCTTCGGGAGACAGCGTTCCCAGAGGCGTTACATCGAGCAGAGTATGACATGTCACATCCTGTATTTCCCCGGAAGCGGCCCGTTTCCCCAGTGCCTCCGCCAGGACCGGTGGAATCGCTCCCGAAATATCAGCACAGCAGGACCAGCCCGATTCCACACAGGCGGCAATCTGTTCCGGCGTCTTTTTCTTATCGGCATATTCTTGCATTACATCCATGACAATAGCTCCTTTCAATTACAAAAGAATCGACAGCATAGGGTTCCATTCCCAAAAGAAATCCCCGCCGCACACAATATGCGGCGAGGATACGTGAGGAGGGATTTATTCTTCCTTACCAGCCTGTGAAGCGGCAATGATTTCATCCATTGTCTTTTTCGGTACTTCTTCATAATCAAAGAAGGACATGTTGAATGTACCTTTCCCCTGGGTCATCGAACGCAGAATCGTTACATAACCGCTCATTTCTGCCAGCGGTACCTGCGCTTTGACCACAATCAGGTTTTTATGGCTGGGATGATGTTCCATACCAAGGATACGTCCACGGCGTCCGCTGAAGTCGCCCATGACATCACCCATATATTCTTCCGGCACGATGACATCGACGTTATAAACCGGTTCGAGAATCGCTGGTTTCGCTTCGGGCACGCCTTTCTTCAATGCCAGTGCTGCCGCTACTTTAAAGGCCATTTCCGACGAATCGACAGGATGATAGGAACCGTCTTCCAGAGTAACTTTGACATGAATCATAGGATAGCCTGCAATGAGGCCTTTTTCCAGCGTTTCTTTTACGCCTTTTTCGACAGCCGGGATATACTGGCGCGGCACAGCCCCGCCGAAGATAGCATCGACAAATTCGAAGTCTTCCCCGTTGGTAAGCGGTTCCAGTTTGAGTTTGACATGACCATACTGGCCATGACCACCGCTTTGTTTCTTATGTTTGCCTTCTACTTCCGTAACACCATTGATGGTTTCTCTGTACGGAATATAGACCGGTTCGAGGATTCCTTTGACGCCGTATTTGCGTTCCATCTTGTTCATGATGTGTTCCAGATGGACGTCGCCCATGCAGCGGACGAGTATCTGCTTGCCTTCGGCATTCTTTTCCACCTGGCAGGTAGGATCTTCTTCACTGATTTTCGACAGCGCCGTCATCAGTTTTTCTTCGTCGCCTTTCTTTTCCGGAACCATGGCAACTGTATGGAGCGGATTGGGGAAGCGGATCGGATCGTATTCTACAGGGAATTCTGCCGTAGCAAAGGTATCACCTGTACGAGCATGGGCCAGTTTCGGAATGACGACGATATCACCGGCAATAGCTTCTTTGACTGGTACCTGTTCTTTGCCGACGAGGGTAAACATCTTGCCCAGTTTTTCTTCCGTATCCTGGGTCACATTATACAGCTTATTCCCTTCTTTGAGTTCACCGGAGAAAATGCGGACGTAACTCAATTTTCCTGCAAAGGGATCGATGAGTGTCTTAAATACAAATCCCGTGAACGGCTTGTTGGGATATACCATGACCGGTTCGCCCGTCTTTTTATCCGTTCCCATCATGACTTTCTGGGATGCGTCCGGCATATAACGGATGAGCCGGCCCAGAAGTTCTGTCGTTCCGATATGATGGACGGCACTGCCGCACATGACCGGGCATACCCGGCCGGTCAGCATACCCTGGCGCAGACCCTGGCGCAGTTCGTCGATAGTCAGTTCTTCCCCTTCCAGATATTTTTCCAGCAGTTCGTCATCGCCTTCAGCGGCGGCTTCCATGCACATTTCACGGACTTCACGGGCTTTGGGCATATATTCTGCCGGTACTTTGATTTCTTCAGCTTTGCCATTTTTCCATTCCCAGGCAATCATTTTGCAGACATCGATAATGCCGCGGAAATCATTGCCTTCTCCGATCGGGATCTGAAGCGGCATAATAGATTTGCCAAAAACAGCGCGCATCTTTTCGAGGCAGCCAAAGAAATCGGCGTTTTCAGCATCCATTTTATTGACGTAAATCATGCGCGGCAGCTGTAGTTCCACACCGTAATCCCAGGCGCGTTCCGTATCCATTTCTACACCGGCATCGGCCGAAACGACCATGAGGATACCGTCAGCGGCCCTAAGGGCAGCCCGGACTTCACCGCAGAATTCAGAATACCCCGGCGTATCAATGAAATTCAGCTTGTATCCCTGCCATTCGCAGGGCGCGATACCGAGCTGGATAGTTACATTGCGCTTGATTTCTTCCGGTTCAAAGTCCATGATGTGTTTGTTGTCCTTGCCCACACCGACGGCATCAACTGCGCCGCAGGCAAGCAACAGGGATTCGACGACGGCCGTCTTACCGGCTCCGTCATGGGAGAGTACAGCCACGTTGCGGATCTTGTCACTAGCATATTCTTTCATATATAAATCGCCTCCTAAAAATCACGTTACTATATATATTCGTGATATGGAGGCGATTTCCTTTTTTATTTATGATTTTTTTCTAACTTATCTATGCTTTATGCGCCGCATCCGGTGCGATGATGCTGACATCCTGATTGGAAAGCGCCGCCAGCACGAGAGAACTCATGAGTTCCATGCCGAAGGGCAGGCAGTTTTCATCGGCGGCAAAATGAGAATTATGGAGCGGCCAGACCGGTTTTCCCGGTGCCGTTGCCCCGAGCCACAAAAAAGCACCGTTATACGCTTTGAGATAGCCGGAGAAATCTTCTGCCGTCATGGCCGGTTCCCTGACGTTTGCCAGAGCGTCTTCCCCAAACCGGGTCCGTACGACATCTTTGATAAATTCCGCCTGCTCCGCATCATTGAAGACCGCATCATAGCCCCGGTCATACTGAAGCGTGCTTTCTGTACCGAGCATCGTGTCGAGACCGCTCAGCAGCCGCTGCAGCTTATCTTCCACCATATCCTGGGCTTCTTTGTGATACGTGCGGCACGTACCTTCGATGATGACCTTATCGGCTACGATGTTATACCGTGTACCTCCGTGAATGGTCCCGAAAGTGAGGACTGCCGGATAGAGCGGATTAATCTGGCGGCTGATGATGTTCTGTACTGCCGTCAGGAACTGTCCGGCCGCTACGATAGCATCGGTACCACGATGCGGCATGGCAGCATGACTGGCTTTTCCGCAGATCGTAACGGTCACGTGATCCGAAGCCGCCATCATGGGACCGGCCAGAATCCCGACCTGACCCGTAGGAAGCCCGGGCCATACGTGAAGGCCATACACGGCATCGGTCCCTTCGAGGATTCCCGATCTGACGACGGCTTTAGCCCCGCCATCGGGAGATTTTTCTTCTGCCGGCTGGCCGATAAAAAGGACCGTTCCGGCAAAAGTATCTTTCATTGCCGTCAGGACACGGGCCGTGCCGAGGAGAATCGATGTGTGTGCATCATGGCCGCAGGCATGCATGACGCCGGGCGTTTCTGAAGCAAAAGGAAGTCCCGTTTCTTCTGTGACCGGCAGGGCATCCATATCGGCCCGGAGCGCAATGGTCAGTCCCTTTCCCTTACCGCCATGAAGAATTCCCACAACGGCATGGATACCGCCAACATGTTCATGCACTTCCAGCCCCAGACTGCGGAATTCCGCAGCCACCAGGGCCGCCGTCCCCTCTTCCTGATACGAAAGCTCCGGATGAGCATGAATCGTACGGCGGAGCTCACATATATGGGACGTATATTTTTCAACCAGCTGTTTTATTATATCTTGTGCCATTTTCCTGTTCCCCCTTTTATTTATCAGGAAATATCACTATAATGGTGATGTTAGACATGCATAATGTAAAAATGGCCGTCCTGCCATTTTGGTTAATTATACCATAAGGAGGAATATAAATGAAAGCATTTGATAGAGAAAACAGTGTCTGGGCCCGTTTTTCTGAAGAACAGCGTCTGGAAATGGAAGAATACAGCAAAAAATACCGTCACTTCCTCGATACAGCCCGGACGGAACGGCTGGCCAATAAGGAAATCATCCGTCAGGCTGAAACTGCTGGTTTTAAACCACTCCATGACTATACCACCCTCAAGGCCGGTGACAAAGTATACTGGAACCAGAAAGGCAAATCAGTCATCCTCGCCGTCATTGGCACCGAACCTGTCGCCCAGGGCATGAAAATCGTCGGTTCTCATATCGACTGCCCCCGGCTCGATCTGAAAGCCATGCCTGTTGCGGAAAAAAATGGCATTGTGTATTTCAAGACCCATTATTACGGAGGTCTTTTGAAATATCAGTGGGTCTGCCTGCCCCTGTCCCTGATTGGCGTCGTGTATACAGCAGACGGCCGGCGCATTGACGTTTCTATTGGTGAAGACCCTGACGATCCCGTATTTTTCATCAATGACCTGCTCCCCCACCTCGGTAAAGACCAGGCAGCCAAAAAACTTTCCGAAGCCATCAGCGGGGAAATGCTCATGCCCCTCGTCGGAACCAACAGCGAAGAAGAAAAGACAAAGCCGGCTGTCCTGGAATTGCTGAAAAAGAAATACGGTATCGAAGAAGAAGATTTCGCCAGTGCCGAACTGGAAATCATCCCGGCCATCAAGAGCCGCGATGGCGGATATCTCGCCTATAAAGCCTTCTTTGAAAGCAAATAATATTTGTATACCGAAAATGACAGGTCCTGTCGCATGCGACAGGACCTGCTTGTTCAATCTGTTTACTAAAAGGACTGGTTACTTTGAAGAAGTCCGTTCTTTCAACGCCTCATAAAATTTCTTTGACAAGGGAATATCTATTCCCAGTTTCGCGGCTGTCTTTACGAGATAGCCACTGAACGTTTCCAGTTCATTGGGCCGGCAGGCCATGACATCGTGAGCAAGAGAGCTGGTTACATTCTGATTCTTCTGTCCTATGACGCGATGATAAATCGTATCGACCAGGTCATCAGCCAGATTAACTCCCTGGGCCTTCCCAATCGTATAGGCCTCATGGAGAAGGGTATGGAATTCCTCTTTTCCCTGCGGATGGGCAAATACGCCGGCAAAGGTATCTTCATAATAGGCTGTAATTACGTTGATGGCGCAGTTCGTAATGAACTTATTCCATACTTCGACGCGGATATCGTCGGCATACCGTACTTTCAGCCCCGGGTGGTCGAGGAGGTCATGCAGAGTTTTGCTGTATTCTCCTTCAGAACCGCTGATATACATGCGGGCAAAGGCCCCGGACTGGCGGATAGAAAAGTCATCCTGGGCTTCCGTATTGATGTAAATAGTCGAATCCATAATTTTCCCTTTTGGCAGGATAGACCGGGCGACCTCACTATGATCGACGCCGTTCTGCATGCAGACAACCATCGTATGATCGTCTATGCAGGGAATCACGGCCTGTAATGCTGCCGGCAGGGAATAATTCTTGACGCAGACAAAAATCACGTCCTGGATGCCACACGATGACGGATTGTCTGTAACGGCAGGATGAGCTACGTGTTCACCAAAAAAGTCACTGTGCAGGATAAGCCCCTTTTCTATGAGAGATTCCTTCCGTTTGCGGCGGGCGATGAGCGTTACATTATCATAATAGGCGCATAAAAACGACGCCATATATCCACCGATGCCGCCAATTCCCGTTACCATGATTTTCATAGGTCATCACTCCCTCAACATATAAAAATTAAAAGACTGTTTTTACCATTTTAGCATAAGAAACCGGTAAAAACAGTCTTTTTTTAATTTCTATACTTTCGTTTCCCCACAGGCTCTGGCAAGAAATTCATCTAAGGCGGCCGGATCAGGAATAACGGTATCCATTTTCCACCGGTCTTTTTCTTCTTTCGCTTTTGCGTTTTTCAGGACTTCTGCCGTTTTATCGGCAGGAATGACGACGACGCCATCAGCATCGCCAAAAATAATGTCTCCGGGATGGATAAGCGTATCGGCACAGGCGACGGTCTGCTGCACTCGTCCCTGATAATTGACAGAAGGACTTTTCGGCGTGATGCCGCGGGCAAAAACAGGGAAATCACCGCCAGCAATAGCCTGACTATCACGAACGCATCCGTCAATGACGATACCTGCCAGCCCTTGTTTTCTGGCAATGGTTACGACGATTTCCCCCAAAAATGCTGCATCGGTTGTTCCATGGGCGGCGATGACAAGAACAGCGCCCTCCGGAGCTTCCCGCAGGGCCTTAAATACGACAGAGCAATCGTTTTTAACAATTTGTATGGTGTAAGCCGGCCCCGTAACGGTCATCCGTTTGTCCAGTGGTTTAATGGCTGCATCCATCGTCTGACACCCTGCCATGGCATCCGATAACGATGTAGATGAAACGCCATTCCATTCCTTTATATTAAATTCCATAATCTCTCTCCTATTTCAAATCAGCGGGATGTATTAAATAACCGGCAACAGCCGTGGCAGCCGCTACAGCCGGTGAACCCAGATATGTTTTAGACTTCGGACTGCCCAGACGGCCCAGGAAATTCCGGTTATTCGTTCCAAGTAACACTTCGTCATCAGACAGCAAACCGCCACTTCTGCCTTCACAGAGCGAGCAATAAGGATGAGTAACCATAGCACCGGCCTGGATAAATGTTTGTATATATCCCAGAGCAATGGCCTGTTTAAAAATGGACCGCGATGCTGGTGTGATGAGCAATTCAATATGAGGGGCAATGTGACGTCCTTCCAGTACGCGGGCGGCAGCTGCCAGATCCTGCAATCGTCCATTTGTACAGGAACCGATGAATACTTTATCTACTTTCATTCCTTCCAGTTCGGTCAAAGGTTTGACATTGTCTACGTACGGATGGGCCGCGATGTATGGCACCAGTTCTTCTGCCCGGTAGGTCAGGGTCTTTTCGTATACGGCATCATCGTCAAAATGGAGCCATGATACGTCGTCATAATTTACGTGGCTGTACGCACAACTTTCTTTCGTCGGTGCAAACAGTCCGACTTTGGCACCGCATTCGACGGCCATATTGGCAATGGTCAGCCGTTCATCGACGGGCATAGCATCGATAGTGGAACCGCAGAATTCCAGGGATTTATAGGTGCCGCCGGCGGCTTTCAGATCGCCCAGGACGCGCAGGGCAATATCTTTGGAGCAGACTCCGTCCGGCAGTGTACCATCTATCCGGATTTTAATGGCTGACGGTACGCGGACCCACATTTCTCCCGTACCCAGGACAGCGGCCATTTCCGTGTATCCAATGCCCGTAGCAAAGGCACTGACGCCGCCGTAGGTCGTCGTATGGGAATCGGTGACGAATACGACATCACCGGGCCGGGCGTACCCCAGTTCCGGCATGAGCTGATGGCAGATGCCATCGCCAGCATGGACCTTTCTGGCACCGAATTCTTCGGCGAACTGGTACCCGTGTTTCAGGTGGTCCCCATCAAGGGGAAGGCAGGTCGGAAGCAGATGATCGAACATGATGATGACTTTTTCCGGATCCCATGATTTCGTGAATCCCATTTCCTTGAATTTCCGGTACACATTGGTCGTATAAATATCGTGAAACATGACGCAGTCCGGATGAGTGATGACGATGTCACCGGGTTGGCAGTCAGTTACACCTGTATTGTGCATCAGAATTTTTTCCGCTAAGGTATGTCCCATATAGCAGTCTCCTTATTTATTATATAACGAGTGACAGAATAACACTGCCTGCAATCAATACGAGGGCGCCACCCAGACGGGATGAAACGGCAGCGAAAGGCATGAGTTCCATCCGTTTACAGGCGCCAAGTGTAGCAATGTCACCGGAACCGCCCATATTCGCCATACAGAGGCCGGCTGTAATAGCGGCTTCGATGGGATAGAACCCGACAAACCAGCCGACGATAGCGGCTCCGACAATGGCACCTAATACGACAGCGGCCACAATGACTACATAACTGGGCGTCAAAGCAGGAATAACGGCGCTCAGGCTGATCAGGCCAAATCCCAGTCCTGCCAGAAGGGTATTGGTGAAATTTTTAATGAAGAACTGGAACCATAGAGCGCAGTACCGTTCAATGTTAGCCGGCAATATTCCCAGGACTTTAACAAAAATCATAAGGAGGATCATCCAGGCATAGGCATGAATGCTGGGAATAAACCGCTGGATCAGCATACCCAGAGCCAGAAAAATACCTGCAAAGGTCATGCCGACGGCAAAAACAGATAAATTCGTGACTGGTTCCTCTTTTTTTGCTTCTTCGGATTCAGCCTGTTTTCCTTCGTCGCGCATGATATTGCCATTTCCTGTCATCCAGGGATGCATTTTTCCCAGCCGGTCCAGAAGCCCCGCTGCAATGATGGCAAACGCATTTCCGAGGGCTACAGCCGGCGTCATCAGGGCTAATAACTCACCTACATCGCGCTGCATGATCTCACCAAACATCTGGGAAAGCGGAACGGCACCGGCCGATGTTCCTCCTCCCATGATGGGGACGGAAATAAACAAAGTCGTTTCAGAAAAAATATTTCCGAAGAGAAGCCCTGCTGCACCACCAAACAGGATAGCTGCAAAGAAGCTGCCGACAATACAGGGCAGGTAGCGGACAGCTGCCCGGATGAGCAGTTTGCGGTCCATACCAAAAATACTGCCGCAGCAGAGAGCCGCCAAGGCAAAATTGATAAACGTACCCGTCATAAAAGTCTTACACGTTTTGGCAAAATCATCCGGCACCAATCCATACATCACCATAGCTGATGTACCAAATAATACAACGATGGATCCGCCGCCCAGATAATCTTTGACGATAGGAATGCGGTCGCCAATGAACCGGAATGCTTCACCGTATACGATAAGCAGCGGCAATACTCCGGCCAGACTTCCCGGCAGGAATTTGAAGAACAGGGCCAGATTGAGAATAACAAAAGCCAGTATGAAATAAGGCCAGTCCATATTCAGAATCTGCAGTCTTTTTGTCGTTTCCATAGGTGTCTCTCTCCTTTCTTATCCCTTTATGATTCCATTGCGTTTCTGCATGCTTTTGACCAGGCCGCCGTCTTCGATAATCTGAAAAATATTATCTGGTATATGGGGAATGTTGTATTTCTTCCCATTACAAGACACACACCGGTTTATTTCTACGGTTACGACATCACCCTCAACGACATGATCTGCCAGCTCGTTGCATTCAATCAATAAAAGTCCGTTATTAATAGCATTACGGAAAAATATCCGGGCAAAGGATTTTGCAATAATGCAGCGGATGTTCAATGCGCTCAACGCTTCCGGAGCCTGTTCTCTGGAAGATCCACAACCGAAATTATGTCCTGCCACGATAATATCGCCCGGTCTGATTGCAGCTGCCAGTTCCGGCCGCAGTGGTTCAAAGGCGTGTTTTTTGACCTCGTCCATCGTATCCAGTGTCAGCCACTGGGTTGGCATGATGATATCCGTATCGATATCATCGCCTAGTTTCCATATCCGTCCTTCAAAACGCATTTCCATATGCAGCCACCTCCTATTCCTGCAGAATGCCACTCAGGGCACATCTGGCCGCCACCTGTGGGGACGTCAGATAGACCTTTGCCGATACGTCTCCGGAGCAGCCGGGATAATGATAGGATCCCGTAGAAACCAGGGTTTCACTGGCATCGAGTATCCCCTGTGCCCGACCCCAGCAGACACTGCACCCCTGATTCATGACGACGGCACCGGCATCCAGGAAAATATCAATCAGACCTTCCTGCAGGGCCTGCAGATACACGTTACTCGTCGCAGGTGCGACAGTCAGGCGCAGACGGTACGCAATCCGTTTCCCCCGGAGAACAGAAGCAGCGGCCCGTAAATCAGATACTTTACCGCCACGACATCCGCCGATGAATACCTCCTGCACCGGTACCGGTACCTGTTCCTTCAGGGGGACGATATGAGTCTGATTTCCCGGCTGAACGACAAGAGGACATACGGCCGATATATCGAACGTTATAGAAGGAGTTTGTTCTGTATCCATGATGATGGCACTGAAGCCCCCGGCCTGCTGCAGAAGATGACAGAAATCGTAACACTGATCTTGTGAAAAGCCCGTCATATCCTCCTTTGCAAAAAGGAGCAGATCTCCTGTCTTTCCAGTCTTTTTCAACATTGCCAGCAATGCCAGCGCCGCATCCTGTGCAGATACATTTTCTGCCATGCTGCCCCGTATGGCGATACGCTGTACAGATGGACAAGTAAGCTGTAAGGGCCGGCCCGATATGACAGAAAGCAATTCTTCTTCCGTAACAGTAATTCCCAGTGCCCCTGCCGATCCCAGTCCGGCCATATGACTTCCTGTACCAGCAACAATCTGCCCTTCCTGTATATATTTTTCTATTAAACGAATATACCCGATGCCCTGGCACGATTCGATAGCCAGCCCTTTTTCTACAGCCCAGCGGATCAGCCGGCGCTGTCTGGCACCTATATCGATGGAGCTGTTGGGCGTATCATGGTCAATACAAACAATGACTCTCCCGCCCTGAACCAGTGGTTCCGACAAAATAGCATCTATCGTTTTGTCACTCAGTGCATCTGTCACCATGATGTAATCGGGCCAGATGGAACAAACAGACCGGTTATTTTGTAAAAGCTGTCGTATCTGCATTTTATCCATGGGTTCCATTCATCCTTTCTGATATCGTATTTTCTTTTAGTTCTTTGATTGTACATGGTTTTATCTTATCTGCCAATTTATGAGTAAACAAAGACAATCTATTGTTATTTGTTTCAAAAAATGCTATATTTTACCTAAAATGAAACATATGTATATTTTTCTATTGTTTTTTTCTTCCATAATTTCCATATAGTGCGGTTTTACAGGACTATTTTGAAAGGAGAGTTACATGTCATTTTCAGCTGATACCCGTTCCTTCCGTGTCTGTGTACTGGCCTACAGCCGTATTCTTCACATAGTCCATGATGTCATCCGCCAGTTACCTGATACAGGCGTCGAATACATCGTCATCGAAGCCGGTCTGGCCGATCAGGATGCCTGTGTCACTAAAGCGCTCCGTCAGGGATGTGAAATATTTGTAGCCGGACCCGCCGGCGCAACATTATTTGCCAACCATTACCGTTACCCTGTCATTCCGTTTCAGGTTCAGGATATAGATTATCTCCGGGCCATCCGTACGGCGCTGGACCAGGGATACCAGCATATTGGCATCATGCGTTACCGTCACGCAGCCCCTCTGCATCTGGATGTATTCCAGCAATTGATGAAAGTTCGTCTTACAGAACTCGTTTACGACGCGATTCCACAGATTTATTCCATCGCCAGGAAAACGCAGTGTGATATGCTGATTGGTCCGGCAGCTGTTCAGGACGCAGCCGATGCAGCCGGCAAGGCATCACTCCTCGTCTATGCAGGAAGAGAAGCCATCCGCGATGCCTGTCTGGCTGCCGGTGAACAGATAAAAAGAATCTATGCGGCACAGCGCCACCGCATCATTACCGAATCGTTACTGGAAACGACCCAGCTTGGTATTGTCATCATCAATACGGAACAGGTCATCGAGTTCTTTAATCACACCATGCAGAACTATACGGGACTGGCACTGCATCAGGTCAGTGGCCGGACATTGACAGAGATATTTCCCAATCTGCCTCTGGATACATTTCTGAAAAGCGGACTCAGCCAGAAGGACAGTTATCATGTAATCAATGGTACCATGATGCGCTGTGTCTTCAGCCGCATCACAATCGGTGCTCACGCTGGCGGCGTTCTCCTCACGTTTCATCCCACCCCGCACAACACAAAAAAAGACCGGAAACAACAGCGTTATGCTATTGCCCCGGTTTACAAACTGGAAAAAATCACCGCGTATTCACCTGTCATGAGTCATCTTGTACAGCTCTGCCACCATATTTCTCCCATCGAATATGCCACCACTCTTATCGGACCTGCCGGCTGTGGCGGTGAAGAACTGGCTCACTGTCTGCACAATGCATCCCGCCGTTCGGGCCATCCCTGCATGACACTGGATTGTGCTGCCACAATGGATGAACAAGCCGTTTCCATCCTTTACGGACGCACACAAAGCGGATACACGCGCAGCGGCCTCTTTTTTCATGCCGCCGGAGGCAGTATCATTATCATTCATCCCGGGCTGGCCGGTCCGCGACTCCTGGCCATCCTGCAGGAAGTCCTGACAAAACAACAATACATCTCCCCGGAAAACGGAGAGCCCGTAGTTCTGGACATTCTGTTTTATACCGTAGCCACCGATCAGGAATACCGGCGGCTGCCTATCGAACTGCGCCGGCTCCTTTCCATTCATTGTCTGACACTGCCGCCACTCCGGGAGCGGCCGGAAGATATCTGTGAACTCTTTGTGAACTACGTCCATCAGCAGTTGCCGCAAAAGCGGCACACCCATCTCAGTGAACACATGACACAACTGCTTACCACGTACAGCTGGCCCGGCAATATTATCGAACTGCGCAGCGTCAGCACCCGCTATGCCCTGCAGTTAAAAACGACAGCCAGTCCGACCCAGCGTTACCGCTATCATCTCCTGATGGAAGCCATCGGTGAAAAAAACGTAAAAGATGATCTATATCTCCAATATCCGGCACTGAGGGAAACACCGGTCACCGATTTGGAAAACTTCCGTACCGGTATTCAAAAATTCCATACTCTGTTCGGCTGTACGTATAAGGAAATCGCTGAAAAACTGAATATGAGCCGTACGACATTATGGCGCCTGCTCCATAATACCTGACACCTTCAACGGAGCAGGACGTATAAAACAAAGAGAACAAAGACGACGGCCACTGGTTCCAGGCCTACAATGCCGATAACGACAGCCAGACAGAGGAGAACGAGCAGGACACCAATCACTTTGGATGTCCATGGCGTCGGTGTCTCCTGTGCTGATACCGGGTCCACCACCGACGTTTCCTCTGCAGAAGCATTTCCTGCTTCTTCTGTCACAGCCGCATCTGTCTGTTGCATGGTTTGCCTTGTTTTTCGGTCTTGTCTTCGTTTCTGCACAGCTCCCAGCGCTGTCATATCATTATTGCGGCCCGCTTCAAATCCCTTTTCAAAGCCCTGATCATGGCCGTACTCATAGCCTTTATCGAATCCTGTGTCAAACCCTCTGTCATATCCTGTATCAAAGTCATCGTCCGCTTCATCGGAATCAGGCAGTATCTGATGGGTAAGGGTATCGATCTGTCTCCCGCATCCCGGACAAATGATATCCCTATTTGTATATTCACTGCCGCAGAACGGGCATTTCCGGGGCACGAGCCATCCGCATTCGGGACACGTATCTTCTTCATCACTGACATAAAAAAATCCACAGCCGGGACATTCCCGATACGCCATAATACTCACTTCCTTATCTGACATATACACGATGATATCTGTATTCGTATTTATTTTTAGTATATACTTTTTTATGATGAAAAACACCCTTATTTCGGCACAATTACGTTTACTCTTTTTTTGTTTGACTATTTGTCTTTTGCGTGATATAGTAAATATGCAAAATTGATAAAAATTTGCAATGACATACAGGAGGGATTTTCATGAAAGTTATCTTGCTTAATGGCAGCCGCCGTGAAAAAGGCTGCACCTATACGGCACTTTCCGTCGTCGCTGATACGCTGAAAGAAAACGGTATTGATGCAGAAATCATCCATGCTGTTCCGGATACGGCTACGGTCAATGCCGTTGCTGAAAAAATGAAGACCGCCGATGGTCTCGTCATCGGTTCTCCCGTATACTGGGCTTCCCCGTCAGGAGAAATCGTTTCCTTTATGGATCAGCTCGCCGGAAAAGCCGGTGCGGCCCTCGTACACAAAGTCGGAGCAACCGTCGCATCCGCCCGTCGTGCCGGAACGACAGCTACTCTCGATGTCCTCAATAAATACCTGGCCTATCATCAGATGGTAAGCGTCGCTTCCAACTACTGGCCCATGGTACATGGCAATACGCCTGATGAAGTCCGTCAGGATGCCGAAGGACTTCAGATCATGCGCGTCCTTGGCCGCAACATGGCGTGGATACTGAAGTGCATCGAAGCCGGTAAAAAGGCTGGCATTACAGCACCGGAAACAGAAGCCAAAATCATGACCAATTTCATCCGCTGAGAAATAGCGCCAAAAATCGTATAAAAAGCAGAGTGACCCCCATACATCAGACCTGGAATCCAATGTATGGGGGTCACTGTATCTGGACAGCCTCTTTTTACTTGCTTTTTCTGATAACATTTCGTACTATAGAAATGACTATAGCATAAATGAGGGATATCATGACTAACCAAACTATGCCGCGCTCCGAATGGGTTTTATCCCAGCTTCTGACCTGGCAGAATGTGGTCAGTTCCATCGCCATTTTTTTAATACAGGACGTGACACCTATGTCATGCTTGCCGGTTCTGTACCCGGTGCCTCCCAGCCCGTATTTTCTGCCCGGCGCCATCTCATTCTGACCCTGATGGCTGTATATATGGGCACAGGTATACTGATCAGTACGGTCATCTATTTCATATACCGGTAATACAAAGACTGCCCATGATAACAAAACCATCATGGACAGTCCTTCTTTTATGATTCCCAAATTCTGAATGACACATAAATCGTATCGAAACTTCTGCCGGTCCAATTTAGTACCATTCATTGATGTAGCATTTTTCTGTCGGGAACAGGGCCTGTAATGTTTCCAGTGCCTGATCCGTTCCCTGTATCTTTTCGTTGAATACCAGGTCGCTAACATCCATCGCCCCAAATACGAGGAGCGCCAGTGTACCAACAGGCATAACAGCATCAGGTGTTTCATCATCAGGCCGTTTTTCTACTCTGGCCGTGCCGTCCTGCACCGTCAGGCGCCATATCCCTGTATTCCAGTCCGCCAGAGGATCGTCTGTGCGGAAGGTAAGGCTGCCTTCCGCCCGGTACGGCAGTTCTTCCAGTGCGCCTTGGACATCGACAATACGTCCGGTCATGAAAGGCATAGTTTCATGGCCCTGTTTGCCATCGGGATAGAAGCGGTACGACTGGTCATGGATTCCTTCGTTCCACTGAAATGTATCGCCTTGTGAGCGGTGATTATAGATATAATTAAGCAGCCCTTTTTTCCCTTTTGCCGTAGCATACACAAACTCGCCGCTTACGATAGTCGGTTCACCAAGCTGATAAAAAAGATATCCGACCGGCCGGTCTCCATCGAGGCAGACGGCGATATTGCCTTCTGCCAGCTGGGCGCTGATATGACTGCGCCAGCTCTGTTCATCCCGGACGGCATAACCGGAAAGGTTCCGCGTATAAGCATCGTATACCGGCGCCAGATAGGTCCATTCATCGGGGCTGGTAATAAATCCATAGTGAAGCGTCCGGTCTGTAAGGGGGCGCAGGGCATCGAGTGGCATCGTTTCTTTCCACTGATGGCAGTACAATTCATAACCGTAGGGCTGATAAAAACCAGCTTTGCTGGGCATGAGGATATTGATATAATGGCCGCGCCGTTTCATTTCTTTCAAAGCTGCCGTAAGCAGTTTGCCGCCGACGCCGCCGCGCCGGGCTGCCGGATGCGTTGCCAGGCCGACAATGTAGGACGTCGGTATTTGTCTGCCCCGGAGATTCAGTGTATAGGGATTGAGATGGGTCAGACAGGCCATCTGGTCACCCTGAAAGCCCATGAGGACCTGTTCCGGCTTATAGAAATTCGTAAAATACCACTGAAAAAACGGATCTTCCCGATGTTCGAAACAGTAATCCCAGAGGCTTTCTACCAGGCCCCGGTCCTGTTCACCAGCTAAACGGAAATTCATAGAAACATCCCCTTTCTCTATAAGAAAGAGGCTGTCGTGCAAAGACAGCCCCCTGTTTTTATTTTTTCAACGTCACATCAAATTTTTCTACGTAATGGTGCGGGTTGTACGATTCTTTGGAATGGCGCAGGCCCGGTATGCCCATATCTTCTTCCCGGTTGATATAGGTCGTATGAGGCCAGGCATGAACGACAAATTCATGATTGATGACCTGATACAGGCCGCGGATATTTGGGTCACTCTTTTCAAAATGGATGATAGCCGTGTCGTCATTGAGCATCTCCCCAATGGAAAAAGCGACGATTTTATTATACATGCGGATAGCGCCGCCTGTCGGCTGGAGGATTTCCCAATTGTTGAATACTTCTTCGATGGCGTGGCGTTCGCCCAGCAGTTCTTCATCGTCATCCTGTTCCTCATGCTGGTCATACCATGTCTTTTCCGCTGCCAGGCATTCATCAAATATGTCTTCTGTAATAGGCACGTATTCCCATTTTCCGATATACTGATTGCGGAAATGATTGAGGTTATTCTTTTTCTGACGGAATTTCTTTCCTGATAAGTTAATCAGGTCCTGTGTGAGATACACGTATTCGTAATTATCCCGGTCCGGCGTAAATTCATAACAGTCTTCGCAGAGTGTCCGGATCCGTTCAGCAGCTGCCGGTGTGACACCTTTCATGAGAAAGGGATAGCCGTGTTCATCGAACCATTCATGCATCCGCTGCACGCCCTTTAAAAAACTGCCATCTTTTTTGGCAAACGGCGGGATCCAGAATTGCTTTTTTCCCCGGCCGGAACGGATATACATGACATTGTCTTCTTCGGCCCACTGGATTTCATAAGGCTTCTGCCAGGCAAACAGCGTCATGAACGTCGCATCAGCCTGTTCATACCGCTTCTGCTGAAAATAATCATCTATAATTGGTTTATCTTCCAGACGGATTTCTCTGAATTCAATAATAATAATCTCCCCCTAAATATATGAACACGTATCCATGAGTATAAATAATTCAGGGTCTGGATACGGATTTACTATTTTCAATATAATAACGCCAGGGAAATGTCTTCCCCTTTTCGGCATAGTCTACATGAATGCGCGCAGAACAGGATACCTTCAGCGGTCTGCGCACAGCCGGCTCAGCAATGTATAACTCATCGCCACAGAGATCCAGCATATTCTGGGCTTTCGTAATTTCCATAGCCTGACAGAGTTTTCCCGGTCCGTTCGTCAGATGTTGCGGGTTCTGTGTATGGATGTCCATATGACGGTTCCGGAACATATCTTCCAGGCCGGATAGCGGTTCGACAGCACGGATAAGAACGGCTTCCCCACTACCGGCACGACCGGTCACGACATTCATGCAATAGTACATGCCATAAATCTGATAGACATAACTGCAGCCCCCGGGCCGGAACATAGGCTCTGTCCGGGCCGTCCTGCCACGAAAGCTATGGGCCGCATCATCAGGACAGCCTTGAAAACTTCCACCATACGCCTCAGTCTCGACGATGCGGCCTGCATAGAACTTATCACCTATGACGTGTATCAGAATAGCTCCCAGCAGATGACGGGCAGCCTGGCAGACGTCTTCCCCGTACCATTCCTGCGGCCATTTCTGTCCTATGATCCCGTCATTCATTTATCTGTCCTTATCTTTGTCTTTCCGATAGCCCAGTGAATAGGAAATTTCATAGGCGTACTGGCTCATGGTAAAGAGCATTTTCTGCTGGATAGAATCGTAAAACCGCATGCTCGGACCGGCAATAGTCAGCGAGGCAATGACTTGTTCCTCAAAATTGAAAATCGGAACGGAAAGGGCAAACAGACCGTGTTCGCTTTCATCCTGGGTAATGGCATAACCATTGTGCCGGATAGATGCAAATTCACTTTCCGACAAATTGCCATACTGGACAATGACCCGGTTCCGTTCAGCCTTGCTTGCCCAGGCCAGAAGTACTTTGCCGGCAGCGCCTTTGTAGATAGGCAGTGATTCGCCCATAGGAATGACGCGGCGCAGGGAATGGGTACTTTCTACATGGTCCAGACAGATACGGTTATCTCCTTCGGCTACATAAATACTTGCCGTTTCATTAAAAATCTGCTGAAGCCGCCGCAGATACGGTTTTGCCAGGGTCACGACGTTTTCTGTCCAATGGGAAGAATATCCCAGAGCCAGTGCTTTCGGACCCAGCCGGTACTGCTTGGACGCTTCATTGCGCGTCAGATACTGGCGGCGTTCCAGCGTATTGACGATGCGGAAAGCTGTCGAAGTATTGAGGTCGGTCCGGGCCGCTATTTCTTTCAGGGTCAGACCGGTATTGCATTCGACAAAGATATCGAGGACATCGAGGCTTTTCTCCAGCGATTTGAGCAGACTGTTCTGCCGTCCTCTCTTACCTGTGTCTTCTATATTCATGGAATCGCCTGCTTTCTTCCTACGTATTGACTTTCATGCCGATTTCCAGTGAATCGGGCGGATCGATGACTACCTTTTCCCCTTCGCTGAGGCCGTTCAGGATAACTACCCGTCCGGCTTCTTCGTCCCCTGTCAGGACAGAACGGGCATCAGCCAGTCCTTTGTCATTGACGATATAGACGAAATCTCCGCTGTCTTTCGTTTTGACAGCCGTTTTGGGTACAGTAATCTGGGATACTTCCTGTGGTGTTGAAAGGCGGACATGGTAAAATTCGCCGGGCACAAACAGGTTCTTATCGTTATTGAAGGTAATCTTGGCCATATAGGAGCCCGTTGCCGGATCCTTCACTTCAGAAAGGTAGGTCAGTTCCCCTGTTTCCGATTCACCAGACGGGGCAATGATAGATACTTTGATTGTGCCATTACTCTTGGCAGTCTGCAGCGCATCTATATAATCTTCCGGTACGGCAAACGTCGCTACCAACGGCGTCATCTGCTGAATCGTAGCCAGGACATTGCCGGCGACGGCAACAGACGGGTTATCGGCTACGGATGTGACACGGCCGTCAATAGGCGAATAAATCGTGGCATTACTCAGCATTTCCCGGGCCGATTGTACCGCCTGCTGCAGCTGGGCAATACGTCCCGAATCGACAGCCGGGGCAGCTTCCTGGACGGGAGCGGACTGGACCGGTGGCGCCGTACGGGCCATCATCTGATTGTATTCGACTTTGGAAATAGCTCCTTCATTATACCAGACGTCGAGTTTTGCCCGCTGGGCACTGTCACCGCCACCGCTGGCAGCCGGAGCCTGATATACAGGAGCCGCTGCCGCTGCAGAAGACGCCGCTACCAGCTGGGCTTCTGCATCACTGACACTCTGCTGGTATGGAGCCGAATCGACCTGTACGACTACTTCGCCGGCTTTGACTTCCTGTCCTACCGTAAGGGGCGTCGAGACGAGTTTGCCTGAAAGCTTGGGCACTACATTGGTCATGTGCAGGGCTGTAATATTGGCATCGAGGGTCAGGGCCACGGGATGATCCGATTTGGTTACACTTTCCGTTTTAGTAGTCACACTGTTGCCACACCCTGAAAGGACTGCGGCAGCAAAAATGGCAACACAGGCTGCAACTGCCCATTTTTTGATTCGCACCATATTTCCTTCTTTCGGAATCTCAGAAAAACGTATAGAACAAAGTAAGAACAGCTACGGCGGGCAGGCCGAAAATACCGACCAGAATCCCCGTTATGAGGGTAATGGGCACATGGGCCAGGCCCAGGAGATAGCCGAAGTGGTTGACACCATACAGGAGCAGCAGACCGACGACGACATTACCCAGGAGATGGCGCAACGGTGCCAGAATCAGTTTATGCACCAGTATGAGAATGACGATACCGATGCCAATGCCGTAGAAATCCATAAGGTCCTCACATTTCCTGCCGATTGGCTACGGCACCAGCCAGAGTAGCTTCATCAGCATATTCAATATCGCCACCCATGGGAAGTCCCCGGGCAATACGGGTAACCCGCATGCCGGCCGTCTTCAACAGACGTGCAAGGTACAGAGCGGTCGCTTCCCCTTCTACGTCCGGATCGGTCGCCAGGATGACTTCTTTGACTTCTGTATCCTGCAGGCGCTGCAGGAGTTCTTTGATCCGCAGGTCATCGACGCCTACCCCGTCGAGGGGCGACAGGGCACCGTGCAGGACATGATAAAGGCCATGATAATCGCCGCTGCGTTCGATAGCCATCACATCCTGCGGCGTTTCGACGACGCAGATAATGGAGTGATCGCGCCGGGGATCACTGCAGATAGGACACGGATCGGTACTCGATAAATTGAAGCAGACCGAACAAAAATGCATCTGCGCTTTGGCATCGCGGATAGCACCGATAAAGGCATCCACGCTTTCTTCCGGCTGCTGTACCATATAATAAGCCAGCTTGCGCGCCGTCTTGATGCCGATGCCAGGCAGGCGCCGGAATTGTTCTGTCAGACGGTCCAGAGGCGTATCCATCAGAACATGCCCGGCAGCTTCATGCCGCCCGTAATTTTGCTCATTTCCTGAGCCATGAGATCATCGACTTTTTTGCTGGCTTCGTTGACGCCGGCGACAATCAGATCTTCCAGCATTTCCGTATCTTCCGGATCGATGACACTTTTATCGTTGATTTTTACACTTTCCACATTTTTTTCACCATTCATGACGATGGTCAGGGCACCGCCGCCGACCGTCACTTCAACGGTCCGCTGTTTCAGTTCTTCCTGCAGTTTTTTCATATCTTTCTGCATTTTCTGTACTTTCTTCATCATACCTTGCATATTTCCACCAAACATATTCATATCCTCCTGATTTTCTGCTTATTTTTTAGTTTCTATATATATATGACAGTCTCCCAGCTTCTGGAGCACCGGTTCCAGAACCTGGCGCGCTGCCGGAGGGATGTCCCCGGGAGCCACCGGTTCCATGGCCGCCTCTTCTTCCGGAACGGATACTGCATGTGATTCCGTTTTTTCCGGAGAAGCGGGAGATCGGGTCACCGTGATTTCACTGTTTTTTTTTTCGTAGCCTGCCAGTTCGGGATCTCCTTCCTGATAGGCCCGCATATGATAGCCTCTGCCCAGGATACCGGCCAGGGCTTCATCGACATATTTATAGTAATCTTCCCGGTTGGCCCTCTTGACCATAAAGGCCGATTTTAATACCAGGATAACTTCTGTTTCTCCAATATATATGACCTTGCCCAGTCGTATACAGGATACGACCTGCATCTTCTTCTTCTTTTCCAGTATCTGACAGACCTGTTTCCAGATTGCATCATAATTTTCCGGTACCTGTACCGTATGGGATGGAGCCGTTTCCGCTGAGGTATTATGGGATGTACGGGAAGGAGCGGCCTGTACCGGCGGAGTATCTGGTACGGACTGTTCCACTTTTGCAGAAGGTTCCTTTTCCTGTACGGATGGAACAGGAGACATCCTTTCTGGAGGCGCCTTGAAAAATCCGGCATCGTCATACGGTTCGTCCGGCAATGCTCCGGAACTGGAAAATTCATCGTCTGGCAGCGGAATCTCTTCCGTTTCTTTTTTGACATTTCCCGATGGCATCCGGATCCGGGACAACGCTTGTTCAAGCCGTGTCACCCGGTCTGTCAGTGCCTGGATCTGCGCCGCATCTGCCGAAGGTTCCGAACCGGCATGAGTACTGGCCGTCCCGCCCTGGCTTGCCATGAGCAGCCCCATTTCCACGGCAACGCGCGGGGCCGGTGAATTTTTAGCCGTCATGAGCGCTTCCTGAAGTACGCCGAGAATGCGGAAGACCTGTCCCGGTTCGACCCGTTCTGCCTGGGCTGCCAGTTCTTTCATCGAATCAGCATAAGCCGAAAGTGTATCCGATTTGGGCGCTGCCTGATACAGCATGAGTGCCCGCAGGTGTTCCAATAGTTCTGTCAGTATGACCCGGGGCTCTTTTCCCATACGGACTATATCATCGACAGCACTGATGATGACGTCCCCTTTATGGGAAAATACGGCATCGGCCAGGGAAAACAGCCAGTCTCTGCCCACCAGTCCCAGTAGATTGCGGACCAGCGTTTCATTGATGGTCCCATCGGCATTACTTACACACTGGTCCAGAAGGCTCAGGGCATCGCGCATACCTCCGTCAGCCTGCACCGAAAGGATATGGGCAGCCCCTCTGGTAATATCAATGTGCTCCTGATCAGCTATGTAGAGAATCCGTTCTGCTATGTCATGACTGGTAATGCGGCGGAATTCATAGCGCTGGCAGCGGGACAGGATGGTCATCGGGATTTTTTCCGGCTCTGTCGTGGCCAGGATGAAGATGACATGGGCCGGCGGTTCTTCCAGAGTCTTGAGAAGGGCATTAAATGCTTCTGTCGTCAGCATATGCACTTCATCGATAATATAAATCTTCTTCCGGCCTTCTGCTGGCATGAATTTGATTGTTTCCCGCAAGTTTCGTATATCCTCGATGCTGCGATTGGATGCCGCGTCGATTTCTACGACATCAAGGGATTCCCCGGCAAGGATATGACGGCATACATCGCACGTATTGCATGGATGGGACGTCGGCCCATGAACGCAATTCATGGCCCGGGCAAAGATTTTAGCCGTACTGGTCTTGCCTGTGCCACGGGGACCGGAAAACAGGTAGGCATGGGCTACTTTATCCGTATCTATTGCTTTTTGCAGGGTTTCCGTAATCTGGCGCTGGCCCACTACGTCTTCGAAGGCCTTAGGACGCCATTTACGATATAGCGCGATATATGCCATGATAGTCCTTTCGGAAAGATGTAAAAAAAAGCAGCTAACGGCATAGCTGCTTTGACCAACTGAAAAGTACTCGTGTATGACAACCCGTCAGGTTGCCTCATGGCACATGGAAATGACTACTTATCGCTGCTTCCTCTCGGACCTGACGAGGTTCATAGGTTCCCATTGCACAAGTCCCAACGGATTGCCACGCACCAGTACTTTTATTCTGTTAGCTATGTAATTATATCGTATAAATGGAAAAATAGCAAGCATTTTTACATTGTAAAACCGGTATAAAAAAGGCCCGTCTCATAAGGCAGGCCTTTTTATACATCTTATTCTTATTTATGTTCCCAGATATCAACACGGCGGTTGTCAGCACGGCCCTGATCGGTATCGTTGCTGGCTACAGGATCATGGAAGGATTTGTAATCCAGGATCATCTGAGAAGCCGGTACGCCATTATTGACAGCATACTGAGCTACATTATCTACACGGCGTTTGGAAAGATCCGTGTTGTATGCATCGCTGCCCTTGGAGTCTGTATTACCTGTCAGTTTGAACTGTTCTGTCGGGTTAGCTTTGGCAACGGATACGAAGTTGTCGAGTTTGCCCTGTTCAGAAGCAAGCGGCTGATCTTCGTCGAATCCGAAGTGGATGCTGTCGAGATAGTAATCATTATATACATGCGGAGCTTCTACGGGAGCCGGAGCCGGAGCTTCATAGACAGGAGCCGGAGCTTCTTCTACCGGAGCTGCTTTGTGGCCGCCACCGAAACGATAGGACAGGCCGGCGATAAAGCCTTTATAGGAAATGTTGGCATCGTCTTTCAGGCCGATTTCACCTTTGTCAGCCAGTTTCGTGTTGAGGTAACGGTAACCGGCGCTGATGTCGAGGTCCGGCGTAATGCTGTAGCCGAGGCCTGCTTCCCACATAGAAGTGTTCTTCGTGCCGAGAGCGCCTTTAGCATAGATGTCGAAATTCTTGGCAAGCGGAGCTTTGGCGATAAGGCCGATCTGAGCAACGTTATTGGTATCGCTCCAACCGCCGAGGTCGTTATTGATACGGTTCCAGCCGGCGAATACGGCAAAGTTCTTGTTAAGGCCATAGACGAGGTTGACTTCGTGTTCGTCGCCATCTGTCTTATAACCTGCTGTTTCATGATTGCCTTCAGTTTTCAGGCCATAGTAGTTATACTGCAAGGCCAATTTGTCTGTAAAAGCATAAGAAAGACCGCCCTGGAAATTCCATTTGGAATCAGAGCTTACATCTCCACTGCCATTATACCAGTTGGAATAATCTACTTCAGCCTTCGGATTCCAGGCGCCGAGGTCGATCTGCCACTGGCCCTGTTCAAACTGTGTCTGCGGAGTTGCAAACGCAAACGAAGATACGCACGCTGCCGCAGCAACGAGTGCCAATACTTTCTTTTTCATCATAAGTATCCCACGCTTTCATAAATAAATGCATCATTGATTCATAACAATTTCTAATAAAAAATCATTACGGACCTTTGTTACGTCTTTATACTACCACTTGATTGTTACAGTTTTGTTACAATTTTCTAGAAAGTACAATAAAAAAGAATTACGGTTTGCTCTATTCTGCCGTTTCGCCTACATAGCTTATAACCTTGCGCAATACATTAGGAAGCCGGGAGGATACACTGTCTATATTGACCCGTTCAGTCCGTTCATGCAGGTCTTTTCCCCATGGCCCCAGGAGCAGGAAGGGTATCTGCATTTCTTCCATAGCGCTGAAATCAAATCCATAGGACTTTCCCCACAGCGGTAAATTATGTTCCAGCAGTGATTCATCCAGATCCGGATCGACACAGCAATAGCTGCAGTCGGAGACACCGTTGAAATAATGGTCATAGCGGATATCCGTCATTTCCCCGATGACCTGCCGCAGCCCGTCGTACCGCCCATCATGGAGAATCAGACTATCTGCTGCCGGATAATATGGCGGGGCAAAGGTAATGATGACCATAGGCTGATTCATGCCCGTAAAATCGAGGACGGCTTCTATCAGGCGTATCGTTTCCTGGGCGTAAGACGTTTCTCCTTTCTGAAAGCGGATAAAACTGTTGTTTTTGGCATTTTCATAGAATACATCAAATCCCGGATAGTCTTCCGCCCGTTTCAGCAGTTCGGCACTGGTCATGACTTCCATCGAAAGGCCGGGACCGGTATGGCTCAGGGCGTCTGCAACGGCTTTCTGGGCCACATTCCTCAGCAGATACATGACGTCCTCCGGTGTCTTCGTATAGGTCATGAAATTGGCACAGGCAGCAGCCCGGTGCGGCAGGGATACGTCATATTTGTCTTTGCGGTCCCGCTGGAAAATCCAGGCCGGCGGCGGCGTCATTTCGTCACCACAGGTATCGGCCAGAGACGCATCTCCTTCTGTTTCCGCTACGATACGTGACAACACCCCCAGCGGATTGATTCCCTGCTGATAATTGCCTACATGAACTGATTTTCCCTGTACGATGACAACAGGCAGGAGCTTTCCTACTGAACCAGTAAAAGCCACGATTTTCCCGTTTTCTTTTTCGTTTGGTTCACTATTGATGAGGACGCGGTAAATGAGTCCATACGTATCACGCAGTTCCTTCAATACAGGCACTGCTGTCCGCATTCCCGTCGAGTACGATTCTTCGTCAGGCAGGGAGACAAAAAGCAGTCCGGCTTCACCGCCCCCCTGGGCCGCATATTCTTCGAATACCGCCAGCTGGGCTGCCGCTCCGCCCTTCATATCGCAGGAACCGCGTCCGACCATCCATTCGCCGCTCTTTAAGTCGGAAAGGACGGATTCGTCTTTTTCAAACTGTATCAGTTCCTGCAGTAGTCTGTCCGGAGAAAAGGCATCATCCCGCAGGATGCCATACGCCTCTGTACCGACGACATCGTGATGATTGAGGAAAATGACCGTGTCTTTTTTCCGCCCCGGTATAAACCCGCAGACGACAGACCGGCCGGCCGGATCGTTGGGGACACGCATGAGACTGACCTTTACCATATCTCCCATGGAGGACAGTTTTTTCTGCAGATACTTTTCCATATCGACTTCCTTGGCCGTATTTGTTTCACTGTCGATGGCAATCATTTCTTTCAGGATATCTAATACACGCTGCTCTTTTTCCATAACCCCATCCCCTTTTTTTATTTAAAAATCCATTTTTTACGTGACAAATAATTCCATACGGTCACAATAGCGCTGGCCATGATTTTTGCCGGAAGCGGCGGCAGTCCCAGGATGGACGGCGATGTGAAAATCCACATGAGAAGCAGGTTCCACCCCAGTCCGATGACACTGACGAGAAATACGAGAGAAATTTCCGCACCGCGCTGATAGCGGCTGCCACTGTCAAACACAAAGACGTTACAGAGAATATAGTGGTACAATGTCGAAATGGCAAAAGCCAGGGTCGTCGCTGCCAGTACATTCTGCGTCTGCAGAGAAAACACGGATGATCCGGTCAGGGCCTGGAAAATCAGGTAGAACAGCCCCCATTCCAGGAGAGCCGCGCTGCCACCGACCAGAAGATACATGAACAATTTCATGTACTCGTTGTTTGTATAGTCAAATCCAAAAATCTTTTTCTGTTTCATACGTTCCTTTCCGCAGTGATTTCCTGTATCTGTGCCAGCGATTGTTATAGTATATTTTTATTATAGGACATATAAAAAATAAATGCTATAAATTTTATCATTTCTATAGCATAATTATTTAAAAAAATGTATACTTAATGTGTGTAGTGTCCCAGGGAGGTGATAGAATATGGCCCCATCGCCTGAATCAACCTATAAAGTAGAATTTAACCATCACGTATATACGCTGCCTGTCTGCCAGGGAGCCGGCGGCAGCAGCCTGATCAAGGTCGATTTTATACATAACCCATATTTGATGCATGATGCCGCAGTGGAAGCCAACCGTTACATGAACCACAATATCAGCAATCATATCGATATCATCGTAACGCCCGAATGCCGTTGCATTACGCTGGCAACACAGCTAGCCTTTATGAATGGCTGCCAGGTCATTATGCTCCGCAAATCCTTATCTGCTGATGAGGAACAGCATCCGTTCTGGAGCGGCACCTATCAGTCACGCACCCATAACGGACTGGAACACCTGTATCTGACAGAAGATAAGGCACGGATGATGGAAGGAAAACAAGTCCTGGTCCTCGACGACGTGTCGAGCACAGGCAAGACCCTTATTGCCATCCACAACGTATTAGAAAATGTAAACGTGCGGGCTTCTTTCTTTGCTATTTTTGATGAAGATTGTGAAAAAGACAAACGGCTGGCAACCCTGCCTTCGTATTATTTCCTGAAGACACTGCCTGTACCGGATTACAGTGAATGAAAAAGGAGACTGCCCGATGACAATCCATCAGACGGTCTCCTGAACGATTTTTATTCTTCTACCCCTGTCAGTTCCAGACATTCTTTCCGTGCCGAATCTTCGCAGGAACGCATAGCCAGAATCGTTTTTTCAAAGAGGTCATTCAAATCCCAGCCCAGCATTTCTGCACCGTTTTTGATGACGTCCCGGGAACAGCCGGCGGCAAACCGTTTGTCTTTGAATTTCTTTTTCAGGCTTTTGACTTCCATATCTTTTGTGCTTTTTGACGGACGCATCTTGGCAGCGGCCCAGATAAGGCCAGTCAGTTCGTCTGCAGCGTAAAGCACCTTTTCCATCATATGTTCCGGTTTGACATCGACAGTCAGGCCGTATCCATGGCTGACGACACCGTGGATCAGTTTATCATCGGCATGGATTTCAGCGAGGAGTTCCGGTGCCTTTTTGCAATGCTGTTCCGGATATTTTTCAAAATCAACATCATGGAGCAGTCCTACGAGCCCCCAGAAATCGACGTCATCGCCGTATCCCAGTTCCTGGGCATACCAGCGCATGACACCTTCGACGGTAAGGCCATGCATGATATGGAACGGTTCCCCGTTATATTTGCGAAGTAAAGCTAGTGCTTCTGCTCTTTCCATGTTTTATATACCCCCTGTATTTACATTAGATTAGTATTTATTATACCATAGAAATAAGCCGTGGCCAGCCTTTTTTGCCACGGCTTCTATATTTTTAGAATATAATTCTATAACTGTAATTCAAATACCGGCATATATCTCGTCATCCAGACGGTTCATGCGGAAATCTTCGACGATCTGAATGAAGGAAGGCAGATGAACGGGATTTTCTGAAAAGCCAAATAAATGACTGGCGCAGTCACAATCGGTACAACCAAAGCCTTCTATCCGCCACGAGGCAATACTATCGACGGCATGAGCCAGATCATGCTCCAGGTCCTGAGTAGTCCGTATGGGAATGGCCGCAACAACATCAGCATACTGACGCAGATAATCGATATGCCAGTGCATGTTCTTGCGGCGCCGCTGATGACGGGCCAGACGGGCAGTAAGATGTTTCCGGGCTGATCCCGTATACACGTAGTATCCGGCTGGAAAATGCAGGCTGCCTCTGGCCCCGATGACAATGTCTTCCGTCTCTTTCAGATGCATGACAAAGAGATAATCACCACAGTCATGATGTTCCCTTATAAGGACGTCTTCAGGATAGGAAAGAAGTCGTACCGGTGACGGTTCCGTAAAGGACGGGTCCCACGAAAGAGCCAGCGCCTTCCAGTCCAGATCCGGCGCAGCTTCCATGAACGCCGAGGCAAAATCGGGATCTGTATGATAATCGGGCAGGAACCAGCGGGCCCGGTCCCAGTGTACAAGAAACAACAGTCCCGTATGAATGCCCTGACGGTGCATGGCCGCCAGTTCCAGGATATGTTTGCGTCCCCGTGCCGTGACTGCGTCAGGAAACATAGCCCCCGTGCGACTGAACAGAGTACACGATTTGACTTCTACATAAAATAATTCTTTTCCCCGTCCCAGAAGCAGATCAAACCGGCTGTCCCCGACGGTAACTTCCCGGCGCAGGAGCTGCCAGTCTTCCCATCCCGGAACCTTTTTTTCTGCAATCATGCGGGCCGCCGTATCGTTGTTATACTGGGTATCGAGAAGGATGGGCACGCCGTCCCGCTCCACTCCCACTACATCCCAGGCCGTCCGCCGTTCCGGCTTGGCACTGTGCCGGACATAGAGCTTCGTACCCGGGTACAACAATTCCCACATCCGTCCCGGATTCGGCATGTGACAGCGTTCTTCTCTGCCATGGATAGAAACAAAGGCGATGAACCGGTTGGGCCGGCTGATAAAATATCCAATTTCTACAGGTTCTTTATATATCATGATGACGTACTTTCTGTAATAACCAATATAGTGCGCCGGTCAGGGCTGCCGTTTCTCCCAGATGAGCAAAGGTGACGCGCGTATGTTCATATACCATGGGTCGGAGTCTTTTTTTGAGTTCTCCCATGAGAAGGGGCCGGACATAACGCATCTGGGCCGCCAGACTGCCGCTGATGATGACCATATCGGGATTGTAAAGATAGCAGATATTGGCAATCCCGGCAGCCATATGATCGACAAGGCGGCGGATTGCCATGACCGCCACGGCATCACCGCTTTTTGCCTGGCGGAACAGCTTTTTTTCATCCAGCGAAGCTGCCGGAACCTGCCGGGCTGCGGCGACATTCTGAAGCAGAGCCTGTATGGAAGCGGCTTCGCCAAAGGTCACGGAAGAACCGATTTTCATATAACCGATTTCTCCGGCACTGAAAGAAGCACCATGGAGTATACATCCATCGATGACAGCAGCACCGCTGATACGGTTTCCCATGCTCAGGCAAAACAGCAGGTGGGACCGCTGTCCGGCACCGAGCCAGTATTCCCCCAGAGCCGTGCATTTGACCGTATTTTCCACACTGCACGGGAGTCCGCAGGCTGCCGTCACCGATTCTGCCAGATGATAGTCCTGACCCTGTTCCTCTCCGGAAAGGATGATACCTTCTCCCGGTTCGACCAGACAGGGAACCGACAGAGCCAGTCCGTCCAGTTTTTCTTCTCCATCATAAGAACGGACTATAGCATGAAGTGCCTGCACCACCGACTTCCAGTCTTTCTCCGTTACAGGGATTCCTTTAGAGTCTGACAACGTTCCCCTTTCGTCAGCCAGACTATAAACAATCATATCCGTACGGATATCGGCACATATATAGTTCATAGGCACACATCCCTTCGCATATCGGTTATATCTGACAGAAAACCTTACTGGCATTCTTTTCTAGTATAGCATATTTACTGCTCCGGTGACACGAAAAAAAGAGCTGTCTCCAGGACAGCCCTTTCATTTCTTCTATAGTTTTCAGTCTTCCAGCCATTCACCGGTAAAGGTAACGGCAGCCGGACCGGTCATATATACGTTGCCGTCTTCTTCATTGTATTCGATATGAAGAGTACCGAGATACAACTGGACATCGACGCTGCGTCCCGTAAAGCCATTGAGGAACGAACCGACAGCGCAGGCACAGGAACCGGTTCCGCAGGCCAGGGTGGCACCAGCTCCGCGTTCCCACGTATGGACTTTGATCGTATGATCATCTATGACCTGTACGAAATTCATGTTCGTCTTGCGGGGAAAGGCTTTATACGTTTCAAATTTAGGTCCCAGTTCAGGAAGATTGACAGCGTCTACATCTTTGACATAAGTCATCGTGTGGGGTACGCCCATGAGAAGACTGGTAATACGATAGGTTTTTCCATCGATTTCGACAGGTTCGTCAATGACAGGGCCTGCCGGGCCTTCCATAGGAATCTGGGCACGGTCCGTAAAGGGTTTTCCCATATTGATGGTGACCAGGCTGACTTTGCCGTCATCCCCTACGGTTACTTTCGGTTTCATAATGCCTGCCAGTGTTTCTACAGCAAATTCTTTTTTCTGGATAATGCCATGATCATATACATATTTGGCAAAGCAGCGGATGCCATTGCCGCACATTTCCGCTTCACTGCCATCGGCATTAATAATCCGCATGCGTACATCGGCTGTATCACTAGGGACGATTACGATGATGCCATCGGCGCCAATGCCCGTATGAGGAGCACACATCTTTCTGGCAAGTCCGGAAAAATCTTTATCTGCTCCGTTTTTATCTTCCAGGAATACAAAATCATTGCCTAACCCATGCATTTTTACAAATTTCATAGGATATACCTCCAAACTCTATCTAGTTTTATATAGACACATTCATTTCTTCTTGAAATCTTACAAGCAGTATTATACAATAACCGAAAGTGACAAATATATGTAAATAATGCTTTATATATTGCAAATTCTGTTTAATCAAAGAGTGAATTTTAGTAAAAAAGGAGAAACCGATGGCAGAAAAAACAGGATATCTCTACGAAAAATTCCGGCTGTTCCATGTCTGCGATAAAAAGTCCTGGACTTGTCCCTATCATTATCATGACTTCGACAAAATCACACTGTTTCTGCAGGGCCATGTCACCTATGATATTGAAGGCACGTCCTATGTATTGCAACCTTTCGATGTCGTCGTCATTCCCGCTGGCCAGATTCATCGTCCTGTCATCAGTGGCGATGACGTCTATGAACGGATTATCGCTTATTTGTCTCCTTCCTTCATAGATTCTTTTGCCCGCCGCGGTTTCCCTGTCCGTCCTGTATTTCAGACTCCCTCGCCTATTCTGCGCCAGCATCAGGAAGCAGGCAGCGTATACAGCACGGCCTGCCGGCTCCGTCAGGCCTGGTCCGTCAGCGGGCCGGCCGGCGATATACTGAAAGAGGCCATTTTTACGGAATTCCTCATATATCTCACCCAGGCTGTCAACGATAAAAAAATCGGTTATGTCCATCAGGACAAAAAAAATGAAAAAATCGTGCAGGTCATGGATTACATAGCTGCTCATCTGACCGAAAAGCTGACCATTCCTTCTATTGCCCGGGCCTGCTTTCTCAGTCCGGACTACATCATGCATCTGTTTAAAGAAGAAACGGGACTTTCTATCGGCCAGTATATAACTACTAAACGTTTGCAAAAAGCCCGTCACCTCATCGAAGAGGGACGGGCTCTCACTACCGTATGTTACGATTGCGGTTTCACTCATTATTCCACGTTTTACCGTGCCTGGAAAAAGCAATATGCCATTGCGCCCAAATACAGCAATCAGATTCTCGATTCAGATTTTACGGAATAATCTCAGATTCTGTGGACATGTCAGCGGTTGCGATTGAAATTAATGAGGCATCCGGCTTTGACGATTTCCTTTTCCGTATCGGTCATAGGCGCAATATACAGATTCAGCTCTTTCCATGAGCCGACAACGTAAGCCCTGATATGCTGCATATCGCCCGAAAGGGCCTTGCGTACACCGGGAATAAAGATATAGTCGCCTACTTCAAATTCTGGTTCTCCCCGCATCTGGAACGGCAGCATCCCCCAGTTCATGACATTGGAACGGTACCGTTTGGTTGCATATTCCTGGCATATATTGGCCAGTCCTCCCAGGACGCGCTGGCAGCTGGCAGCCTGTTCACGGGCAGAGCCGTCACCGGGACGGGTGCAGTAAATCATGCTGCCGATTTCCGTCGTCTTCATCGAAGCCTGTGGGAAATGCTGGCTGATCGTCTGGTACACACCTTTCAGATCCGGGTCCACTCCTGCCGGGCATTGTCCGGAAAGACGTGCCTGTTCCAGTTTCTGGACGTCTTTGGCCCGTCCCACGTAACCAGGATCGCGGCGGGACAGGGTAAACTCAGCAAGACCCAGGGGATTGGAACGATAAGAACTCGTTTCTCCTGACGGAATCAGTTCGTCTGTCGTCGTGACGGCATCGGTGATTTTGGAACATACCCGGAGGAGGATATCATCGGCCAGTGGTCCCATAGCCGGCCAGTCCTTGATATTCGGCCCATAAATGAGATTTGCACCGGTTTCTGCCTTGCCAAATCCGTGGTATACACGGGCTGCATAGGCACTGTCATCATAGTCATAAGGCGGTACTTCATAGTCATCGGCATAGGCTTCCGCTGATGTGAGGACACCGCCATTGGCAGCCGTCGCCGCAATAGAACGGGCATCCATGAGTGCCACAGCAGCGAACTGTCCCTGACCGGGCTTGCTGCCTTCACGGTTCGGGAAATTCCGCGTCGTATGACGGATGCTGAGCGCGTTATTGGCCGGTGTATCACCAGCACCAAAGCAGGGACCACAAAAAGCCGTCTTAAAGACAGCACCAGCTGCAAGAAGTTCTGAAACAGCACCTTTTTTGACAAGATCCATATAAACGGGCTGACTGGACGGATATACATCGAGGGAAAATACGCCATTGCCACACGATGCATTCTTCAGTATATGCGCTGCTGCCATGACATTGACATAATTGCCTCCGGCACAGCCGGCAATGACGCCCTGCTGGACATGGAGCCGGCCATCGACGAGTTTATCGGTCAGACTGAAGGGAATGTCCCTGTCCCCGATGAGTTCCTGGGCCCGTTTTTCTGCTTCCCGGAGAATATCACCGGCATTCTGATTAAATTCATCGATTTCATAAGCATTGCTCGGATGGAATGGAAGGGCAATCATCGGCTTGATCGTCGAAAGATTTACTTCGACAAACCCATCATAATATGCCACATCAGCCGGATTCAATTCTTTGTATGCATCGGGCCGGCCGTGCTGGGTAAGATAGGCTTTCGTGTCATCATCGGTACGCCATACGGACGACAGACAGGTCGTTTCTGTCGTCATAACATCGACACTGTTACGGTAATCTGTCGTCATGGAAGCAACGCCGGGACCAACAAATTCCATGACCTTATTTTTTACGTAGCCATTTTTGAATACAGCACCGACGATGGCAATAGCAATATCATGAGGTCCTACGCCGGGGCGGGGCCGGCCCGTCAGATATACGCCGACGACGCCGGGATAGGCAATGTCATAGGTATCGCAAAGAAGCTGTTTGACCAGTTCACCGCCGCCTTCCCCCATAGCCATCGTTCCCAGGGCTCCGTACCGTGTATGGCTGTCCGAGCCCAGAATCATGCGGCCGCAGCCGGCCATTTTTTCCCGCATATACTGATGGATGACGGCAATATGAGGCGGTACATAGATGCCGCCGTATTTTTTAGCCGCTGATAATCCAAAAAGATGGTCATCTTCATTGATCGTACCGCCGACGGCACAGAGAGAATTGTGACAATTGGTCATGACATACGGCAGTGGAAACTTCGTCATGCCTGATGCCTTGGCTGTCTGGATAATCCCTACAAAAGTGATGTCATGGGAAGCCATAGCATCAAATTTTATTTTCAGATGATCCATATCCGGAGCTGTATTATGCTGTTTTAAAATAGAATAGGCAATCGTTCCCTTCTGCCCTTCTTTTTTAGAAAGAGCATGACCTGCCAGAGCCTCTGCCTTTTTTTCTTCTTGTTCCGGAACGACTTCTGTCCCATGGATGAGCCAGGCACCACCGTCAAATAGCTTTATCATCGCCTTGATTCCTCCCTTATTGTACAATTGTTTTTGTTTGCTGATATTGAAATGAACGTAAATAATTTTCACATATTGAAAATATTATTCGTTACGTCCATATTATATCATAATTATTCTTATCCTGCCTAGTGTCAGAAATGGGAAAATTATTTTCGCCATTCGTTTTACTTTTCCCGTAATTATGCTATAATAACTTATACTCTCAGAGAGCTTGGCGGAGTAAATCTATGAATGTATAAATATAAAAAATGATAAATATTTAAAAGTTTTCATTTCGTTATTTATACCGTTATCGGAAAGAGAGGAATTTCATGGATAAGAATATTTATCTGGCGCAATTTTATGGCAAATCACAAAACTACACACAGATTCCGCGTGAATGGTTCCCTAAGTTTGGCGTCAAACGGGGTCTGCGTAATGAAGACCATACAGGCGTATTAGTCGGTCTGACCCGGGTTGCCGATGTCGTCGGCTATAAACGCGACGCCGAAGGCCATAAAATAGATTGTGACGGCATCCTGTACTATCGTGGTATCGATGTGCGTACTCTCATCGAACGGGAAGATTATCACGGTTTTCTCTATGAGGAAGCCTGTTTTCTTCTCCTTTTCGGCTACCTGCCGACACGGGAAGAACTCGATGCCTTCTGTAAAGTCCTGCAGAGCGGCTATGACCTGCCTGACGAATTTCTGGAAATGAATCTCCTGCGTCTGCCCGGCAAGAACCTGATGAACAAATTACAGCATGCACTCATCACATTGTACAATTATGACCCCGATCCGGATAATATCGATGTCTATCAGACATTGCGCAAAGGCCTCAATATTATGAGTAAACTGCCCTCTATTGCCGTCTACGCCTATATGTCCAAAGTACATTATTACAACCGGCAGAGTCTGGTCATCCACTATCCCCGTAAAGATTACTCGACGGCCCAGAATATCCTTTCCATGCTCCGCCTGGACGGCAGATTTACTGAAGAAGAAGCGCATCTCCTCGATATCCTCCTCTTTCTCCATGCCGATCACGGCGGCGGTACCAACTCGACCTTTGCCAATCTCGTCGTGTCTTCTACCAATACGGACATCTATTCTGCCATGGCCGCTTCTATCGCAGCCCTCAAGGGGCCCCGTCACGGCGGTGCCAATGTCAAAGTATCCATCATGATGGAACGCATTATCGATGCCATCGGTATCAAGGCGACCGATGCCCAGATGGAAGATGTCGTACATAAAATACTGCAGAAGAAATTCAAGAACCACAGCGGTCTGGTCTACGGATTCGGTCACGCCGTTTATACGCTGTCCGATCCCCGTGCCGAAATCATGCGCCACTTCTGCGGCATCGTTGCCAAAGAAAAAGGCATGGATGAAATATACAATTTCTACCGCCGCTTTGAAAAAGTAGCCATAAAAACTCTTTCCGAAGCCAAAGGAACCCACATGTGCAGCAATGTCGATTACTACAGCGGCTTTGCGTATCAGCTTCTGGGGATTCCCCGTGATCTGTATACGCCGCTCTTTGTCATCAGTCGTTTCGTCGGCTGGCTGGCTCATAATATCGAACATAAACAATATGACGACCGCATCGTCCGTCCGGCTGCCAAGTATGTCGGCGAAATCCGCGAATATATTCCTATGGAGGATCGATAACGATGAAAACGATTACTGTATTTAAAGGCGATGGCATTGGCCCGGAAATCACCGATGCCGTCATTGACATCCTGAATGCTGCCAAAGCCCCTCTTGATTATGAATTTTTCAACGTAGGTGCTGCTGAATACGAACGCCACGGTGCCCTCGTGCCAGATGCCGCATTCCAGTCCTTTGAAAAGACGCACATCCTGCTCAAATCGCCAATTACCACACCGGTCGGCAAAGGATTCCGTTCCATTAATGTCATGCTGCGCAAAAAATACGATCTCTTTGCCAATATCCGCCCGGCAAAATCCAACACAGCCGTCAAAACGCCATTTCCCAACGTCAATCTGGTGACGTTCCGTGAAAACACAGAAGATCTCTATGCCGGCATAGAAGAAAAAATCAATGATGATGAAATGCATTCCATCAAAATCATCACCCGTCATGCCAGCAGCCGCATCATCCGCTCCGCTTTTGAGTACGCCCTGTCCCATAATCGTCATAAAGTGACCTGCGTCCACAAAGCCAATATCATGAAACTCAGCGATGGCATGTTCTTGTCCATTTTCCGCGATATAGCCAAAGAATATCCCCAGATTGAAAGTGATGACAAAATCGTAGACAACACGTGCATGCAGTTGGTCATGCATCCCGAAAACTTCGATGTCATGGTCATGCCGAATCTTTACGGCGACATCATTTCCGACCTGACAAGTGGCCTTATCGGCGGCCTGGGTCTTCTTCCGTCCATGAATATCGGCAGCAACTACGCTATGTTCGAAGCCGTCCATGGCAGTGCTCCTGATATTGCCGGCAAACACATTGCCAATCCTACAGCCCTTCTCTGGTCGGCCTGCATGCTCCTCGAATACATAGGAGAAACAGACACGGCTTCAGCAATCCGCCGTGCCGTCGATGAGGTGCTGGCTGAAAAGAAATGCCTCACACCGGATCTGGGGGGAACAGCCAAAACAGAAGAATACCGCGACGCTATCATCGCCAAACTCTGAAACAGAAGATATGACAAAAGCGATGTACCTGTAATAACGTCTATTACAGATACATCGCTTTTTTTGCGTAACCTGTCTGGTTCAAATCATACCCTCATCCCATTGATACGTTTTCATATCCACACAGCCATTTTTCTTAAATGCAACGCCCTCTTTTTCCAGAAGCTTCCTTTGTGATGAAAAAGAAGGTGCCAGTCTGCCGGCACTATTGACAACCCGGTGGCAGGGATATCTGCCATAATATTCTGCCATACTCAGGACTTTTCCTACCAGACGGGCATTGTTATCTCTGCCGATGAGCCGTGCAATCTGTCCGTAAGAAGCAACCCGGCCTTCCGGTATTTCACTGACCACGGAAAGAATTTTATAAATCAGGTCATCCTGTAAAACGGTCATATCGCTGCCTTCTGCCGTACGGATTGTTTCATTCGCTCACTGCCGTATCGAGGGCAATGCGGATCATGTCATTGAACGAAGTCTGCCGTTCTTCTGCCGTGCAGGCAGCCCCCGTCAGGAGATGGTCGCTGACCGTAAAAATCCCCAGGGCATGGGCTTTATATTTCGCTGCCAGGATATACAGAGCGGCTGTTTCCATTTCTACAGCCATGATACCATAATCGGTGAGTTTTTTATTATCGATTTCTTCATCATAAAAACGGTCTACCGATACGATATTGCCGACGCGGACGGAAAGGTCGTTGGCTCTGGCTTTTTCATAGGCCGTGCGGAGCAGATCAAAATCAGCCAGAGGAGCATAGTTGATAGACGGGCCGAAAATATTGCGGACAATGGATGAATCGGTCGTAGCCCCCTGGGCAATGAGGACATCCCGCAGCTGTATATCTTCCCGCATGGCGCCACACGTACCGACGCGGATCAGGGTCTTTACTCCGTAGCTTTCCAGGAGTTCATGGACATAAATAGAAATGGATGGGATTCCCATTCCCGTTCCCATGACAGAAACGCGCTGTCCTTTATACGTACCTGTATATCCCAGAATATTGCGTACGCGGTTAAAACACCGGGCGCCTTCCAGAAATGTTTCAGCGATATATTTTGCCCGCAAAGGGTCTCCGGGAAGTAAAATACGGTCTGCAATCTCTCCGTCTCTGGCTTCAATATGTAAACTCATAACAAGGACTCCTTTCTCCATTCAGAATTATTTTGATATATGTATTGTATCATGAATCCTGTTAGTCTGCCTAATTTTATCCTGCTCCTGATTCATGGTATAATATAAACGCACAGGAATACATCCTGTTTGTTGATTCTTGTATCATCCGGAGGTTTTCTCTTTATGAATATTACCGTTTTAGGCTGTGGCCGCTGGGGATCTTTCCATGCCTGGTATGCCCATCGTATCGGTCATAATGTCACGCTCTGGGGCCGTCCCGGTTCTCCCCATCTGGCAGAACTCATTTCACAGCGTCAGAATGAATATCTTCATCTGCCTCTTGGCATTGCCCTCACGGCAGATCTTACAGCAGCCCTGGCTGGTGCCGATATCATCATTATCAGTATCAGTGCCCAGCAGCTTCGCAGTCTGGCAAAACAAATCAGAGCTACGCGTCTGACTCATATGCCCTTTGTTCTATGTATGAAGGGACTGGAAAAGGGATCCGGTAAACGGCTTTCTATGGTTATGAAAGAAGAACTGGGAGAAGATGTCCGTACCGTCGTCTGGGTAGGTCCCGGCCATGTACAGGAATTTCTTTCCGGCATGCCGAACTGCATGGTCATGGCCTCGGATAATAAAGAACGGACGCGGCGCATTGCCGACATTTTCAGCAGTTCTCTCATCCGCTTTTATTATGGAACGGATCTACTAGGTACGGAAATCGGCGCAGCTGCCAAAAATGTTTATGGCATTGCTGCCGGCATGCTCGATGGATTTCATTACAGCAGTCTTAAAGGTGCTCTTATGGCCCGGGGTACCCATGAATTATCCCGTCTCGTCGCCGCTATGGGTGGCAGTGCCATGACCGTATATGGACTGAGCCATCTTGGGGACTATGAAGCAACACTCTTTTCCCAGCACAGCAATAATCGCCGTTTTGGTGAAGATTTTATTCTGCAGAAACCATTCCATAAATTAGCCGAAGGGGTATATACCTGTGAAGCGCTCATGGATTTGTCGTCTCAATGGCAGGTAGAGCTTCCCATCACCCAGGCTATTTACGATATCATTTTCCAGCACAAAGATCCGGCAGAAGAACTGCGTACGCTTTTCCTTCGTTCCCAGAAGGAGGAATGACAGCTGGATCATTGCAAAGGAATAACTAAAGAACAGGCTGCCGCATGAAGTATGATATGCTCCCCGTCAAGAGGACAATAAAAAATATAAGATTTCTTTGGTCGGCAGATTCGTCTGCCGGCCTTTTTACGCAGCTACATACAAGGTATGTTTCTCCATCGGTGTTAGGATGCCGAGATTACGTTGCACACGTTTGTGGTTGTAATAATACATATATGCTTCTATCGAACGCATAAGTTCCCACTTACTGGTAAAACGCCTACCATAGTACATCTCCCGCTTAAGGATGCCCCAGAATCCTTCCATAGGTCCGTTGTCAATGCAATGAGCTACACGGGACATGCTCTGGGTCATTCCCTGTTTTTCCAACTTGTGATGAAACTTCCTGTTCGTATATTGAACGCCTCTGTCGCTGTGAAACAGCGGATGGGCATCTGGATTGGCTTTTATCGCCTTGTCAAATGTTTTGAATACCAATGGGTTGTCGTTACGTTCGCTCATAACAAAGGATACGATTCGCCTATCATAAAGGTCAAGGATGGCGCTCAAGTACATTTTATGCACAACAAAATCCTCATACCACTTGAATTCTGTCACATCGGTCAACCATTTCTCATTAGGAGTATCAGCATGAAAGTTACGGGAGAGCAGATTTTCTGCGATATATTGAGGATTCTTCGCACATCTGGTACAGCCGTGGCTGCGGTACTTAATGGTGGATTTTATGCTTTTCTTCCGGCATATTCTAAGGATGCGCTTGTCATTTACATGAATACTGTGGTCATGCTTTAGATCATCATTTATGCGGCGATATCCCTTGTCCGGGTGTTCATTATGGATTTTTTCCACCAGTTCAGCAATGGCTTTGTTTTCCCGAATTCTATCACTGATTTTTCCATAGGCCCATTTGTAATAGGCTGACCTCGATACATTCAGAAATCTACACAATTCATCAATGGGATACCCTTTTTCTTGATGGCAATCCCGTATAGCCTTGTAGGAGTGAAGACGCCTTACTTGTCCAAGAAATCCCCCCTCTCTAGTTCGTTCAATTTTTTTAACAGGTCACGCTCCATCTCAGCCATATACAGTTGGTGTTTCAGTTTTTCAATTTCAATCTGTGCCTTTTCCAGATCCGTGCGTGGTATCTGGTCTTTCTTACGCTTGCCGCGACGGTCTTCCAGTCCAGATTTACCCAATTCCAGATAACGTAACGTCCATGTCCGTACTTGCTGGTAACTTACCTTGTATTTCTTAGCCATTTCGCCATAGTTTTTATCTGAAGCCAAGCATTCCTGGACGATTTGTAGCCGTTCTTCCAGTCTGGTGTTGCGTGTTTTGCTCATGTAGCTTCCGCCTCCCGAGTGTTTTCTGGAGCTTAAGTCTCCATGGGCATTATACACCTTGATCCATGTCTGGAGCTGATACTTAGAACGAATTTTGTACTTGCGACAAATTTCTAATTGGCTCCCACGACCGATCAGATAGTCAATAACGGCTTGTGTTTTTGTTTCTGGAGAGTAACCACGATTTTTTCTACTGGGATAAAATGCGTCAGCACCTTCTGCTTCATATCGCTTTATCCATACTTGTATGGTGGTATAACTAACTCCTGCCGCTTCTCCGGCATATCGTTGAGTAATTTTTCCTGATAGGTACGCATGGACAAGTTTGATTTTCTCTTCTGCTGTAATTTTATATTTTGGTGACATGAAAACTCCCCCTATGATGACAGTTTTATTTTTTACTGTCTCTCATAGGGGGAGCATATCAAGCTTCGTGCAGCAGCCTGTTTTTGCAGCTTACATCACGTGTTCCTATGTCTCTTATTCTGTCTTTTCTATAGTGACAGTCGTTCCATTGTCTGTTGTGACCCTGGATGTCGTATCCGGAGCCGTTTCTTTCTGTTCCGGCGCATTGTGTTCTGCTATGGTTTTAGCATCAGCCGGACTGACGGGAGCAACGACCGGTACAGGTGCTGCTTCCTGGGAGGCTGCATTCTGGGAGGCCTGTGCCGTTCCATCTGCTGCAGATGCTGTGCCACCTGCCACGGCTGCTGCGGCAGCTGCTCCATTATCATCGGCTACAACACCGGCCCAGATGGAGATGATCTTACCGTTTTCTACACCAAAACTATATCCCCCAAAGGCATTGGGCAGCGACGGATTGGGTTCCATAGCGTAATGATAGTAGGTGACACCATTGACTTCTCCCTTTCTTTCGCAGGGACCGTACTTTTCTGTAATGACGGCTTCATCCATACCGACACCGACACCAGCCGGCGTATTCAGGCCATTATGGCCAGAGGAAAGGACAGTAAAAATCGTACTGACATCTGATGGGTTAGACGTAATGACAAAGGAATTGCCATACGTATACGTTGCCTGAGTCGGCGTATCAAAATTCGTAGCATCAGGCTGGCCATAGAGACTCTTCATATAGCTGACAGCCGAACCGGGTCCGATACCGCCGATGAGAACCTGATCGTACGGTATGGCAGCCAGACAGACAGAGGCGCTCATGACGGCTCCCGAAAGGAGAATACATACTTTTTTCAAAATCTGCTGAAACTTCATGATACTTCCTTCTTTCCCTGTATTTCAATCCGTATCTAGTATAGCAGATACAGAAAAAATGTGAACTACCCGTTTATATTTTTTACCGGTCAAAAAAAGGATCCTTCCCGGAAATGGATATGGCAATACCCAGCCATTTATATTCACAGCCGTATGGCATTTCACCGGCTGCTTTTCCAATAGAAGCATATATACGGCTGTCTGTCAGTTCCCTGTGTGCAGCCAGTGCAGCAGAAGACAGGGCAATGCCCAGATCGACGTAGATATACGCACAGTTGCCGCCAGCTTCCCGGCAGCCGCCACAATCTCCGAAATCACAGAAATCACAGTGGGCCAGGCCTCGATAACTTTTTTCGATACCGATGAGGACTACTGCATCAGCCTGCCGTACATTTCCTGCATCCCGTCCATACCAGTGCTGCCAGGAATCGCCAAAATACTTCTTTCCGATTTCTTCCATTTTATCGGCCAGTGCATCTTTTTCCTCTCCCGTGACGACCAGCGTATGGATACCGTCAATATGTCTCGTTTTCGGTGCAGTCCTGGCTGCCGCACACATGCGGGATGCCGTTTCCAGGACGGCTTTCTTTTCCATTTCATCCCCTGTATAGATCATCATGCATCAACCTCCTTGAAATACCGCTTTTATATTTATCATACCAGAGTCTGCCCATGCCTGCCAGTACAGAGTATGACGAAACGGAATGTTTCTGCCATCATCTTGCCTAAACAGGCTAAACACGATATAATACACATCAAATCCCCTATATTTTTGAATGGAAAAAGGAGTTGTTATCAGACTTGGATGTCTCGCTAGGAGAACAATTTTTGGTCATCGTATTGCTCATCATAGGAAATGGTATTTTTTCTATGCTGGAAATGTCCATCGTCAGTTGCAGTCAGGCCCGCCTGGAAGCTTTGGTAGAAGAAGGAAACCGCTCTGCCCGCATTGTCATCCGGTTACGGGAAAACCCGAATAAAATGTTTTCTACCGTACAATTCGGCATGACACTGGTCAGCCTGCTCACCGGTGTCTATGGCGGTACGGCTATGGCAGAGCCTATGTCACAATCTCTCATCGCTCTGTATCCGCCTATTGCACCATACGCCTATTCCGTAAGTCTGACCACACTGGTCATCGCCATCACCTATCTGACATTGATTCTGGGTGAACTGGTCCCTAAACGTCTGGCTATTGATAATCCGGAACGGATTGCCTGCTTTCTGGCCCGTCCCATGCTGTATTTCTCTTCTTTCTGTACGCCTTTAGTATGGTTTTTGTCTGCTTCGACGGCAGCCGTCATGAAACTCATGGGGGCCGGCCATCCCCAGAAGAAACCGGTCACAGAAGACGAAATCAAACTTCTTCTCGAACAAGGGGCAGAACTGGGAGCCTTTGCCAAAGAAGAACCGGAACTGGTGGACCGCGTTTTCCGCCTCGGCGATATGGATGTAAGCGATATCATGACCAACCGCACCCAGGTAGACTGGATTGATCTGGAAGATCCGGAAGAAACGGTCATCAGGGAAATGCTCGACTGCCATCATCTGATTATGCCTGTCGGCCGCGGCTCTCTCGACGATTTTGTCGGTGTCGTATCGATTACGGACGTCTTTGGAAAATATCATGCGTCGGTCCTGAAACAACATACGCCATCGATGATACAGATTCTGGAAGACAGCCTGCGCCGTCCCATTTATGTTCCCGAATCCATGGATATCATGAAAGTCGTCCAGACCTTCCGCGAACACGGTGTCCATGAAGCAGCCGTTCTCGATGAATACGGCAGCCTGAGCGGAATCGTCACGCTCCATGATATTCTGGAAGAACTCCTGGGCATCATGCCTGCCGGTGAAGAGGAAAAACAGGAAGAAGCCAACCGCATCATCCGCCGCAGTCCGAACGAATGGCTCATGGAAGGACTGCTTACGATTGAGGAATTTAAAGATTTCTTTGACCTCGACGAAGACCTTCCCGGTGAAGAAGATGATTTATACAAAACCCTGGCCGGATTCGTCACGTACAAAATAGGCCGTATCCCTGCAGAGACAGATACGTGCAGCTGGAAAAACTTCACCTTTGAAGTCATGGATATGGATAATCTCCGCGTCGATAAGATTCTGGTAACAAAAAAAGAGACCGCTGAATAAGCGGTCTCTTTTTTTTTGTTTACACCCAGATTCCGATACCGCCATGGCCATGATGGTGCCATCCATCACCCCACCCGATACCGATGCCGATACCAATCGGCCTGTGGCCGGAATCGTAATCTGACGAATCCGCCGTTTCAATGACTTTGACAGTCCGGGTAATGGTCCGTACCGTATTTCCCATGCGCAGATCGATGACCAGATCCGCCTTGCCTTCTGACTTGGGTACAATATTCATTTTTTCAGAAATATCGGCTACCGATGGATTCAGACTGGTAACCTTGATATCATAGGGCAGCCGTCCCGGCATGCGGACACGCAGGATACCAAAACTTCCCATGGGAAGTTTTCCCGGATACACGGTGACATCCGCTTTTTCCAGAAGTTTTTCCGGTGTCCCCAGAATCAGTATAGCATCATCATTATCCTGTAATTTCCATACGCAGGAGTCATCTTTGGCTACAAAATAGCTGCCTATGAGGATATGACTGTCCGTATCATACGCTTTGACACTATAGAAATAATCACCGGTAAGATTTTTTTCTACCCTGTAATAATACCGTCCCGTATCCTGGGGAAGTCCTGTCTTTTCACGGGAAATCTCTTCCATCGTTCCTGTGACAGTATCATATACGCGGCCCGAAGTAATATAATACTTGTTCGTATTTTTCATATGAACAGCCGGATCAGTAATGACGACCGGCTGCGTATGTTCCGCTACAGCCGGGGCAGAGGCTGCGTCAGCCGGTGCCGTATCCATTGCCAGAACGGAAAACGTACAGGCACACCACAGCGCTACGCAAAGACTTACATGCCAAATTCGTTTCATCAGACATCCCCCCTCAAGGAAACCTCTTACAAATCCAGATTCCGGACTTTCTTTGCATTTTCTTCAATGAATTTACGACGTGGTTCTACCTTGTCCCCCATGAGGACCGAGAAAATCTTATCGGCTTCTACAGCGTCTTCCAGATGGACCTTGAGCATAGTTCGGTTTGCCGGATCCATCGTCGTTTCCCAGAGCTGTTCCGGATTCATTTCACCAAGACCTTTATACCGCTGTACGACGACGGAACTATCTTTTCCCAGTTCTTCCAGCTTGGCGTTCATCGCTTCATCTGTATAGAGATACCATACCTGTTTTCCCTTGCGGACCTGGTACAGCGGAGGCTGGGCAATGTAGACATGGCCTTGTTCGATAAGTGGCTTCATGAACCGGTAGAAAAAGGTCAGGAGCAGCGTGCGGATATGGGCACCATCGACATCGGCATCGGTCATGATGATAATCTTGTCATACCGGCGCTTGGTAATATCGAATTCTTCGCCAATCCCTGTGCCAAAAGCAGTAATCATAGAACGGATTTCATCATTGGCCAGAATCTTATCGAGACGTGCCTTTTCCACATTGATAATTTTGCCACGGAGCGGCAGGATAGCCTGGAAACGGCGGTCCCGTCCCTGCTTGGCACTACCACCGGCAGAATCCCCTTCGACCAGATAGATTTCCGTCTGATCCGGATTCTTTTCCGAGCAATCAGCCAATTTACCGGGAAGACTGCTGATTTCCAGTGCATTCTTGCGGCGTGTCAGTTCCCGTGCACGACGGGCAGCCTGACGGGCTCTCGAAGCAGAAATGGTTTTATTAATGATGTTTTTGGCTTCTGCCGGATGTTCTTCCAGATATTCCCGCAGGCCGTCCGATACGATATTATCGACAATTCCTTTGACTTCACTGTTGCCCAGTTTCGTCTTAGTCTGTCCTTCAAACTGCGGTTCCCGCACTTTGACGCTGATGACAGCCGTCAATCCTTCGCGGACATCGTCACCAGACAGATTATCCTCATTATCCTTGATGAGCCCGGCCTGGCGGCCATAGTCATTGATCGTACGTGTCAGGCCCGAACGGAATCCCGAAAGATGGGTCCCGCCTTCTTCCGTAAAGATATCGTTGACAAAGCTCAGGATATTTTCGCTGTACCCATCGTTGTACTGCATGGCTACATCGACAATGACTTTATTCTTTTCCCCGTCAATCTGAACTACCGTCGGATTGACAGCCGTGCGGTTTTCATTCAGGAATTCCACGAAAGACACGAGTCCGCCTTCATAACAGTATACTTCCTGCTTGCCTTCGCCGCGTTTATCCGTCAGGGTAATATGCAGTCCCTTATTGAGGAACGCCAGCTCACGCAGACGTGTTTTGAGCGTATCAAAATCATAGACCGTATCGGGGAATATTTCCTTATCCGGCTTAAAGGTGACGTGTGTACCTGTTTCTTCACCAGGGCGCAGGGGACGTACTTTCATGAGAGGCTGGTCGGTCACGCCGCGTTTAAAGGAAATCGTATAAAAATATCCGTCCCGCTTGACTTCGACACGGGTCCATTCACTCAGTGCATTGACAACACTGATACCGACGCCATGGAGACCGCCGGAAATAGGGTAACCGTCGCCGCCGAATTTACCACCGGCATGGAGCACGGTCAGAACGACTTCGACAGCCGGTTTTCCCACTTTATGCATAGCAACGGGAATACCGCGGCCATTATCGGTGACACTGATGCTGTTGTCTTCCCCTATTTCCACTTCGATATGTGTGCAATAGCCAGCCAATGCTTCGTCAATACTATTATCTACTACTTCATATACGAGATGATGCAGGCCACGCAGACTCGTACTGCCGATATACATTCCCGGCCGTTTGCGTACGGCTTCCAGTCCTTCCAGGACCTGAATCTGTTCCGCACCATACTTTATTTTCTTGTCTTCCGACATGCAATGCTCCTCCTCTTCTGTCCTCCTGTGATGACATAGGACCTGTAACACCTTATTATACCAGATTTCAGCCGCTCAATCCACACTAAACAACTCTTCATACCGCCTGACCAGTGTAGAAAGGGACAGAGGCGAACCATATACCGCATCTTCCGTGACTACATATGTGCATATCCGTTCCGTGCAGGTTCCCACATATTCATACGGCTTATAATACTGGATGAGCGGATTGGATTTGCTAGCACGGCTTGGGTGAGCCTTGAACAATGCGACGAGACGCCGTACATCAATCATCTGGCTGCCGCCGATATGAAGATACATGGTCACTCCTTCTTTCTATAACGGTTTGCCAGGTTGCGGACATGATCGTCTGTCAGTTCTACCGGCGTTTTCCGTGTGATGAACAAAGCCAGGAATAAATCATCTTCCGGCGTATCGCTGTCATAATGGATCCGTTCAATGAGTTTATAAATACAGTCCCGCCGTACTTCATTGTACAGTTCGATATACAACCGGTCACTGCGTCCGGCTCCTATTTCATGAGCAAACTGATCCAGAGACAACCATGGCATTTGTATCAAAAGGTCATGGACCAGCTTTTTTTTATGCTGCCGGTCTTCAAGGCGGCAGAAAAGACATACCGTCTCCCCTCTGGCCAGCCAGCGGCCACAGCGCGGGCAATGGCGGAATCCTTCCGCTTCCATGGACAGGCGCCTTTTTTCCTGGGCGAAACGCAGGGCTGCCATTTTCTCACGGATACGTTCCGGAAGATGGGACGTCTCCTGTCTCACGGTCTGCACATAATCGTCAGACAGGACTACATCACCGATACGGCCAGAAGGGTAGTCTGATTCCTCTTCTCCATCGAGTGTTTCATATACGACCGGTGCCGGTTTCTTTCCGCTCCGTACAAACCGTACAGAATGGATAAACTCTTCACCGATATAGTCATTCAATTTCTTTTGTATTTCCTGACTGTACATAAAGAGCTGGTTCATCCATACAGAATTGAGAACTCCTATTATTACACAGTTTTTATCTATATCTTTAATATAAGAATATTTCGCAATTTGTTTACCTATAATCTGAGGCCAGTCCCGTTTTGCCTGAAAAAAACGGTATGGTGTCAGCAGTTTATTCTCTTTGAGGACAGCCGGTATAGAAAGACCAGCCTTTCCCATTTCATGGGTCCGCTTAACCATGGACAGCCACCCTGCCTTGTTCAATACAGATAAAAGAACAATCATCAACAGACCGGAACATATCCGGTTCCGTCGTCGTAATAAACGTCTGGATGCGTCCTTTGACAAAGGATAATAATGCCTGACGGCGCAGACCGTCCAGTTCACTCATAACATCATCCAGAAGCAATACCGGGTATTCCCCTGTTTCCGATTTCATATATTCCAATTCGGACAGTTTCAATGCCAGGACAGCCGTGCGCTGTTGTCCCTGGGATCCGTATTTCTTTAAATCAGCCCCGGCAATGGAAAATTCCAGGTCATCCCGGTGGGGCCCGACAGAAGTAGACATACGATACCGGTCCTGCTCCAGATGAGACTGCAGGGTATCGTAATACCACCGGGCATCTTTCCCCTTCCCGTCACCGTAAGGCTGCACATAGGCAATATCCAATCCTTCGCCGCCGCTGAGACGTTTATGAATAATCCGGGCCAGCAGGCGGATTTTATGCAGAGCTTCCAGACGGCGCTGCACGATATCGGCGGCCAGACTGGCAATCTGGCGGTCCCATTCATCCAGGGACTGTACCTTTTCATACTTCATGCGCTTCAGCAGCAGATTGCGCTGGGCAACAGCCCGGTGATACCGCAGCAGTGTCTGACAGTATACCGGACTGACCTGGGATAATTCACGGTCCAGAAACCGGCGGCGCAGAGCCGGCCCTGCCTTGATGAGCTGTAAATCCTCCGGTGAAAACAGGACCTCATTCAATGTACCGATAAGTTCTCTGCGCGATACTTTTGTTTCATTTACCCATAGTTCTTTTTTTGTTTCTTTGGAAAGAATCATTTTAATCTGCTGCATGACACCGCTGCGGCTGAAATTGAGAATCACACTTGCCGTCTGCTGCTGCCAGTGAATGAGGTCCGCATCGGTAAGTCCCCTGTAAGATTTGCCAATACTTGCCATATACAGCGCTTCCAGAAGATTGGTTTTTCCCTGTCCGTTCTTTCCGTACAGTACGACAATCGATGGGGGAAATTCCACGCGTTCATCATCATAATTTCGAAAATGCAGCAGGCGGATATCATGAATCAGCATGGTCTCATTCCCCAGTCAGTTTATACGTGCCGATGCCTTTTATATCTACGATATCACCAGCATGGAGCTGCTTGCGCTTGGCCAGGCAGAGCGTGCCGTTGACAAAAATCCGCTTTTCATCCAGAAGAGGACGGATCTGTCCACCACTTTCTATGACATCGGCCCATTTTAAAAATTGATCTAACTGAATCATATCGGTTTTAATTTCAATATTTTTTATCATTTTGCCCTCATTGGTGTAACGACAAATACACAATTCTGTTCATCTTTATCTTGTACCAGCATCGGACTGCTTGCCTTCAGACGGAGTACAATTTCTTCACTGTGGCAGTGCTTCAGTATGTCCAGGACGAATTTACCATTGAAAGCGATACGGATGGATTCTCCCTCAATCTGGCAGGGAACGCTGTCTTCAATCGTGCCATAGTCCGGATGCTGGCTGGTCAGACTGATCTGATCATCCTGAATAGCAAAATTAATGACATTATACTGGGCATCCTTAGCCACGATAGAAGCGCGTTCGACAGCTGCCGTAAATTCCTGGCGGTTCAGTGTCACTGCACTGGTAAACTGCGTAGGAATAACACGGCGGTAATTCGGGAATTCTCCTTCTATCAGACGGGTGCGGATGAAAATATTCCCGAACCGTACGGTCATGAAATTGCGAAGCGCTACTATCTGTACATCCTGGGGCATATCCGTCGGCAGCTGCCGGGCAATTTCCATGAGAAGCCGGCTCGGAATGACGGCCTTGAAAGGCTGTTCGACAGGCTGTGCCAGTTCGGCTGATTTGAGAGCCAGGCGATGCGTATCTGTAGCAACCATATTCAGAGTCGTCCCGGTGACATCGATATGAGTACCTGTAAAAATAGGACGTGCCATATCGGTAGCGCAGGCATACGACGTGTGATCGATGAGGTCTTTCAGGGTAATACTGTCTGTCGTAAACGAAGAAGTTCCATTATCAACAATTTCTACTTCACTGAAATCATCGGGATTGATGGTCAGGCATTCAAATTTCAGTTTTCCTCCTTTAAGCAGGAGTTGTGTATCGCCATCCTGCTTAATCATTTCGATTTCATCACCGGGCAGGCGCCGTGTCAGTTCAATGAGAAAAGGATTGGCAATAAAGACTTCACCCTGTTCTTCGATGATGCCTGGCACTTCCGTACGGATTCCCATATCGTAATCGTTGGCCTGGAATTCGATGAGGTCACCGACGGCTTTGATGAGCAGACCGTTTTCGTAAGAAATGTTATTGCTTTTGTCCTGGGCGATTTTTTGTACGGACTGGAGTCCTTTGTTGAGGTCTTCTTTTTTGAATCTGAGTTTCATGGTTGTCCTCTTTTCTATGATGGTGAGATTAATTGGAAAATGAGTTAAAATCGTAGTAATAGTCATAGGCAATGTGAAATTGTGCATAAGTCCTGTGAATGCCTTATTTTAAGCTATCCACAGGTGTGTATAACTTGTGGATAAATAGGAATTTCCCATCCACAAATCCACTCATTTCCGGAAGATGTGGATAAACTGGATTTTTTCCACATTTTTTCCTCTTACTTGTCCACGCTCATGATGCGCGTCTTCAACTGTTCGATCATGGTGCGGAAATTTTTATCTTTTTCCATTGCTTTCGTTACTTTATCGCAGGCGTGCATGACCGTAGAATGATCCCTGCCATTAAATGCCGTGCCGATGTGAGGATACGTATTTTCTGTCAGTTCCCGGCAGAGATACATGGCAATCTGACGGGGAAAGGCAATGGACTTTGTTTTTTTCTTGCTCATGAGGTCTTCATATTTTACCTTATAGAACTGGCAGACAGCTTTGGTGATTTCATCAATGGTAATATATTTTTTCTTATCACTGGCCTGTACCAGATCCTGTAATGCTCTCTGGGCGACGTCGAGTGTAACCGGTGAATGTTCTTCTGCCGCCTGCAGGGTGACCCGGACAAAAGCTCCTTCCAGTTCACGGATATTTTCACTGACATTGGCAGCAATGAAATTGATGGCATCGTTCTGAAATTCGATGTGTTCGGACTGGGAACGGCGGCGGAGAATAGCTGTCCGCATTTCCAGATCCGGCGGGGTAATGCGGGCGACGGCGCTAGCCTGAAAGCGGGAACGGAGCCGGTTTTCCAGCTTTTTCAGATTTTGTGGCGGCCGGTCGCTGGTAAATACCATTTGTTTGTGATCCTGATATAACTTATTAAATGTATGAAAGAATTCTTCCTGTGTGTGTTCTTTATTTTCAAGGAACTGGATATCATCGACGAGGAGTACATCGACATTGCGGTACCGCTGACGGAAACTTTCCGGATTTTTATCCTGGATGGACTGGATGAGTTCATTGGCAAAATCTTCACTGGTGATGCAGCGCAAACTCATATTGGGAAAATTTTCCCGGATTTTATGGCCGATGGCATGCATCAGATGGGTTTTTCCCAGCCCGGAATCCCCGTAGATAAAGAATGGATTGTATTTCTGGGCCGGTGCGCCGGCTACGGATAAGGCAACGGCATTGGCCATACGATTGCTGTTGCCTACGATAAAGGTATCAAATGTATAATTACTGTTGAGTCCATCAGAAACGGGAACCTGCACGACCGGAACCGGATCTGGCTTTTCTGTTGCTGGTGGCGGAGTAATGTCTTTGGCAGACCGGATTTCCGGAAGGGAAATACTTTCGTATTCGTACGCATCTGGATTTTCTGTATCGACCGGTTCCAGTGTTGTCTGCGCCCATTCTGGTTCGTCATATTCCTGATTTTCCCGGATCGTGTCTTCTTCCAGTGATTCCAAAGAGGATGCTGGTACGGCAGCGGCTGGTTCCTCTTTCCGGGGGGATGGCACTGCTGGCGAAGGAGCAGGAACTGCCGGAGATACTGCCGGTTCCGGTGCCGTTTCGCCTCCCGTGCTGTAGATGAGACGTACCTGCGTAGGACGGCCTGTTACATGGCTGGCTGCCGTTTCCAGGAGATCTGTGTATTTTTTGCTGATAAAAGAACAGACGAAACGGCTCGTCGTGTCCAGAGTCAGGACGTCGTTTTCATACATGCAGGGAATCAGGGCAGCTTCAAACCAGTTGTCATAAATTTGCGGGGATACCTGAGGCCGTATATCGGTCAGTATACCGATCCAGAGTTCAGTCAGGTCTATCATGTCATACATTCCTTTCCAATCGGGTGAAGTACTTCTTTTGTGGATATGTTCATAAAAGATTGTGGATAAAGTGGATAAAATAAGCTGAAAAAAGCGGAAAGCCGATAGATATCGAATTTCCGACCCATTAAGTTATCCACAATCTGTGGATAAACTGTGTATAACTTGGTGAATATCTGTACGAAGACCACATCTGTATTGTACATCAAAAGTAAGTTATGCACAAATAGAAGTTAGAAACAGGTTATATCCCTGTTAGATTCTGATTATATTTTAGATAATACCTATATATGCAGCCTATAGATATGTATTTTCAGGCAGTAACAGATCTTTTGAAATTTTTCCAATAAACAATTGACATCAGCAGGGGGATTGTCTATAATTACACTGTTATGGTGTAAATTCAATATACGTTGTATCGATAAGAAGGAGGTGTCTATCTTGAAACAGACATATCAGCCGAATGTATTATGGAAGAAAAGAACTCATGGCTTCCGTGAAAGAATGAAGACTAAAGGTGGCCGCATGGTTTTGAAAAAACGCCGCATGAAAGGCAGAAAGAAGCTTTCTGCTTAATTTTTACGAGATGAACAGAAAAGTTCCTGTAAGGAATTTTTCTGTTCTTCTGCCATTTTTAGGAATTACAAGCTTAGGAACTATACGATGTATGAGTTAAAAAAAGAGAAGAGGCTGTGCAAAAACCGGGAATACCAGCTCGTATACCGCCATGGCAGATCTGTTGTCAACCGCCTGGCCGTATTGTATGTACTGCCCCGTTCTCCCAAACAGCCAACCCGTATCGGTTTTGTAACCGGAAAAAAAATCGGTTGTGCCGTAGAACGCAACCGATGCCGGCGGCTGATGAAGGAAGTATACCGCCTTCATCAGTACGAGCTGAAAGACGGCTATGATCTGGTACTGATTGGGCGCGGCTATTTAAAGCAGGTTGGATATCAAGAAGCTGAGCGGAGCATTCTGCAATTGTTCCGCCGGGCGAACGTATGGAAGAAGCGATGTGAATGAAATCCTTATTCATCTTCATGATACGTTTTTATCAGATGTGCATATCTCCGCTGCATCTGCCGTGCTGCCGTTTTTATCCTACATGTTCTGCTTATGCCATTGAAGCACTGCAGAAGTACGGCGCACTGAAAGGGAGTTATTTAGCAGTCAGGCGCATTTTAAAATGCCATCCCTTTCATGAAGGCGGATATGATCCTGTACCCTAGGTATCAGGCAGATGAAATGAAGGCTGTCTGATTTTTTCATTTTTAATCTTCGACAGGAGTTGAGAGTATTGAGTTTTTTTAGCGGAATCATGGACGTGCTGGCTGGCATTATGTCCGTTTTTCTCGATTACTGCTACCAGTTTACCCATATGGTCGGGTATCCGAGTTATGGCATTGCCATTATTTTACTGACGGTTATTATCAAGCTGATACTGGCGCCTCTGACGGCCAAGCAGATCCGTTCCATGGAAGGCATGCAGAAGATTCAGCCAAAAGTCAAGGAATTGCAGAAAAAATATAAGGGCGACCAGCGGAAAATGCAGATGGCCCTGCAGAAATTATATAAGGAAGAAAAAGTCAGTCCCTTTTCAGGCTGTCTACCTATTCTCATCCAGATGCCGTTCCTTATTTCCATATTCTACGCACTGCGTGAATATCCTTATGATGAAGCGTATAAGAGCTTTCTCTGGATGCCAAGCCTCGGCGATGCCGATCCTACGTATATTCTGCCTATTCTTTCCGCTATTTCTACCTTTGCCATCCAGAAACAGATGAGCGGTGCCCAGGTAGCGATGAACGAAGCCCAGGCAAAACAGCAGAAAATCATGCAGATCGTCATGCCTTTGTTCATTGGCTGGATCAGCATCAGTTTCCCCAGCGGCCTGGTCATTTACTGGGTTGTATCCAACGTATTCCAGTGGCTGCAGCAGATCATCATGTTCCGCGGCAAAAAGAAAGGAGCTGCTAACGCATGAATCATGTAGAAGCGACAGGAAAAACGATTGAAGATGCTGTCCGTTCCGGCCTGGTACAGCTGGGACTGACCCGTGATGAAGTGACGGTAGAAGTGCTGTCTGAACCTAAAAGCGGCTTCCTCGGCATTGGCAGCAAGCCCGCTGTCGTCCGCGTGACTGCAAAAGAAGAAGCAGAACACGTGCTGCAGCGGCAGCAGGAAGATGTGCGCAAGGCAGAAGAAGCGGAAAAGCAAGCTGCTGATGCAGCCGGGATAGCGGAGGCAGAACCACCGTGTCCGGAAGAACCGGTTTCTGCTCCGGCAGAATCAGAAATAGATCATCCTGCTGATGGCGCAAAGGATTCCGTAGCTGCTTCTCCTGCAGATGAAGCAGCAGATCAGAAAGAAGATTTTACAGCCGAAGAAGCGGCTGCCAAAGCACGGGAATTTCTCCAGGAAGTCCTGAAGAATATGGGTATGCAGGTCGTGATTGAAAAAATGATCAAGCCTGATAAAATTATTCTTCATCTCCATGGAAAAAATCTCGGTATCCTCATTGGCAAACATGGCCAGACTCTGGATGCCCTCCAGTATCTTACCAATCTGACAACCAATCAGGGAAAAGAAACGCGGCATTTCATTATGCTCGACGTTGAAAATTACCGCCACCGCCGGGAAGAAACGCTGAAGCAGCTGGCTCTGCGTCTTTCGGGGCGGGTAAAAAAGAAGGGCGACAGAGTCGTCCTGGAACCTATGAACGGCTATGAACGGAAAATTATCCATGTAGCACTGCAGGATGCAGACCATGTCCGTACGGAAAGTGAAGGTCAGGATCCGTATCGTCATGTCGTCATTTATTACGCAGAATAGGGCTATAACGGAGCAAGTGACCAGTGGTCAGTGTCAGTTGGTTAGTGAATCTTTCACGGACCGCTGGTATCTGGCCATTTTTGTTATCTGACCGGTCTGCCTATAGTTCTGTCAGAAAGGAGCGTTTATATGTATGATACGGCAGATACCATTGCGGCAATTACAACACCGCTGGGAGAAAGCGGTATCGGTGCGGTCCGTATCAGCGGGCCCGGTGCCTATGCCGTAGGAGATAAAATATTTAAAAGTAAATCGGAAGTTCCTCTGAAAGAGCGCCGGGACCGCTCCATACAGTACGGGACGATTGTCGATGAAAATGGGACCTGTATCGATGAAGTCCTGGCTCTTATTATGAAAGGACCTCATTCATATACGGCAGAAGACGTCCTGGAAATCCAATGTCATGGTGGCCGGGAAGCATTGGAATCTATCCTGCAGCTCATACTGCGCAGTGGCGCCCGCATGGCCAATCCCGGTGAATTCACGGAACGGGCTTTTGTCAATGGCCGTATCGATCTGGCTCAGGCTGAAGCCGTCATGGATGTCATCCAGGCTAAAAGCAGGGCCGGACTGACCAGTGCCGTAAGCCAGCTGGAAGGGCGGCTTTCCAAAGTCATCAATAAGACCCGTAACGAACTGACAGAACTGGTAACACGGCTGGAAGTCATGATTGATTATCCGGAAGAAGATCTGGAAGATATTGCTGTTCCCGACGTATCGGGCGCACTGAAAGGCATGCAGGAAAAATTGCAGCATATGCTGGAAGAATCCCAGAGCGGCCGCATGATCCGCGATGGCGTCATGGCAGCCATTGCCGGCACTCCCAATGCCGGCAAATCGAGTCTCCTGAACCGTCTTCTCCAGGAAGAACGGGCTATTGTCACGGACGTTCCGGGGACGACCCGGGATGTGCTGGAAGAATGGATCACTCTGCGGGGGATTCCCGTATGTCTTGTCGATACAGCCGGCATACGGGAAACGGATGACACGGTCGAAAAAATTGGCGTCAGCCGGGCCCGCCAGTATCTGGACCGGGCGGATATCATCCTGGCCGTCATAGACAGCTCCCGTCCTCTTACAGAGGAAGACAAAGATATTCTTCAGTCGGTGGCAGGAAAAAATGTCATCGTCGTCCTCAATAAAACGGATCTGCCGCCGGTTGTAACAAGTAATGACCTGAGTCCCTATGGTTTCCTTCTCTGCCCCATTTCGGCCAGTACAGGAAAAGGCCTGGATGAGCTGAAAGACATGTTGCTGCAGGAAGTGCTGAAAGGCGGTTTTACTGATGGCCCCAGCGCTCTTCTGACCAATACCCGTCATATCGAACTGGTACGGCAGAGCGCAGAGGCTCTTAATCGGGCACAACAGTCCCTGCAGGATGGGATGCCGCTGGATTGCGCCGTCGTCGATATCCGCCAGGCATGGGATGCACTGGGATCGATTACGGGTGATACGGTTCATGATGATATTGTAGAAGAAATATTCAGCCGGTTCTGTCTGGGTAAATAATGAATAGATTGCAAAAGTATTGCGAAAGGAAAGGATTTTCCATGTATGTAGTAGATACGTATGACGTCATCGTCATCGGTGCCGGCCATGCCGGCTGTGAAGCAGCTCTGGCCAGTGCCCGTCTGGGTGCCAGGACACTGATGGCGACGCTGAATCTTGATAATATTGCACTCATGCCCTGTAATCCTGCTGTAGGCGGGCCGGGCAAGAGCCATCTTGTACGGGAAATCGATGCCCTGGGCGGTCAGATGGGAATCAATACAGACCTGACGTGCCTGCAGATGCGCATGCTCAATACGGGTAAAGGGCCGGCTGTGTATTCCCTGCGGGCTCAGTCCGATAAAAAATTGTATCAGATGACCATGACCAAAACACTGGAAAATCAGGATCATCTCGATGTCAAACAGCTTATGATTACCGACCTCATTACGGAAGACGGCAGGGTGACGGGCGTGCAGACTGAGCTGGGTGAAGTCTATCGTGCATCCTGTGTCATCCTGGCTACAGGGACGTATCTGAAAGGTAAGATCATCATCGGCGAATGTACCTATTCCGGCGGTCCTATCGGCCAGCGTTCAGCAGAAGATTTATCAGCGTCGCTGGTAAAAGCCGGACTGAAACTGATGCGCTTCAAAACAGGGACACCGGCCCGGGTAGACCGGCGCACACTGCGTACAGAGGAAATGGCCGTACAGGAAGGTGATACGGACGGCCACGCCTTTTCGTTCCTGTCAGAAAGGAAAAACCGGAATAAGGAATGCTGTTGGCTGACGTTTACCAACGAAAAAACGCATAAAATCATCCGCGATAACCTCGACCGGGCACCTATGTGCAATGGTATCATACAGGGCATCGGTCCCCGGTACTGTCCGTCTATTGAATCGAAAATTGTCCGCTTTGCCGATAAAAAAAGACATCAGCTCTTTATTGAACCGGAAGGACAGTCTACAGAAGAAATGTACGTACAGGGCATGAGTACCAGTATGCCTATCGATGTTCAATATGAGTTCCTGCGCACCATTCCCGGCCTGGAAGATGTAAAAATCATGCGCCCCGGATATGCCATTGAATATGACTGCCTGGATCCGCTCCAGCTGACGCCATCGCTGGAAACGAAAAAAGTGAGCGGCCTGTTTTCCGCCGGCCAGTCCAACGGTACCAGTGGCTATGAAGAAGCGGCAGCCCAGGGACTGATTGCCGGTATCAATGCAGCCCGCAAGGTTCAGGGAAAAGATGCCTTTATCCTTACCCGTTCTGAAGCGTATATCGGCGTACTCATCGACGATCTGGTCACGAAGGGCACACAGGAACCATACCGGATGATGACCAGCCGCAGTGAATACCGCCTCGTCCTCCGCCAGGATAATGCCGATTTGCGCCTGACCCAGAAAGGTTACGATATCGGTCTGGTCAGTCAGGAACGGTATGATTTATTCTGTGCTAAAAAGAAGGCCATTTCAGATGGCATAGCTGCCTTGAAATCGATTTCCATCACGCCGAGTAAAGCTATGGCTGAAAAACTGGATGCCCTCGGCACAGCTCCGGTCCATACGGGCATTACAGCGTATGAATTGCTGCGCCGCCAGGACATTACGTATGATAAATTATGCCAGACCTTTGATCTGCCGGAACTGGACGCTGATGTCAAAGAAGAAATCGAAATTATGATTAAGTACGAAGGGTATATCGGCCGCCAGATGGAACAGGTAGAAAAAATGAACCGTCTGGAACAAAAACTCATGCCGGATGATATTGTGTACGCCGATATCGATACCCTGTCCGGTGAAGCACGGCAGAAGCTCGATGAAATCCGGCCGCGGTCTCTGGGACAGGCCAGCCGTATTTCCGGTGTCTCTCCGGCAGATATTACGGCACTCCTCATTTATCTGGAACAGTATCAGCGGGAGGGCAGCCATGTTTCAAAATGACCTCATCCATGCCATGGAAGCCATGGGATTTATACTGGAAGAACGTCAGGTGCAGCAGTTCTGCCGGTTTGAAGAAATGCTCCTGGAAACAAACAAAGTCATGAATCTGACGGCCATTACGGAACCGGGCGAAGTGGCGGTCAAACATATTGCTGACAGCCTGTCCTGCTATGATGAGAAGTATTTCCCGGAAGGAGCATCCCTGCTGGATCTCGGCACTGGTGCCGGTTTTCCCGGTGTTCCCCTGGCCATCTTCCGGCCGGACCTTACAGTGACTTTTTTTGATTCCCTGCAGAAGAGGCTGAATTTCTTACGCGACGTATGCTTGGAAACAGGCCTCGGGCAGGTAGCATTCCTTCACGGACGGGCGGAAGAAATGGCTCATCAGGAAGCATACCGGGAACGGTTCGACCTGGTGACCAGCCGGGCTGTAGCCCGCCTTTCCATTCTCTGTGAATGGGCATTGCCTTACGTGCGGAAAGATGGCCTGTTCATAGCTCTTAAAGGGGCCCAGTATGAGGAAGAACTCAAAGAAGCTTCCAATGCCCTGCGCATATTGGGAGGAACGCTGGAAGAAGTCCGCCCGGTAACACTTCCCGGCCTTTCCGATAAACGGGCGGTCCTCTATATCCGCAAAAGCGGTACGAGCCCGGCCAGATACCCGCGCAAACCTAAAATGGCAGCAAAACATCCATTATAAAATAAAAACTTCAGGAGAAAGGGTGTATGATTATGTCTTTGAAAACGTCTATAGCTGTCGTACTGGCAGCCTGCTTTACCATGTTCAGTGCGTCGGCGCTGGCAGCAGAACCGCAGATCGATGCCCAGGCAGCCTGTGTTATCGATTCTACGACAGGCAATGAACTGTATGCCAAAAATGCGGATCAGCGCATGTATCCCGGAGGTACGACCATGATGATGACAAGTATCCTCGGCGTCGAATCGGGAAAACTCGATACGGTTATGACTGTATCCGATGCTTCCCAGCAGCTGGCAGGCGATGTGAGCCGTCTCGGCATTTATCCCGGCGATAAAGTTACTCTTCGCAATGCCCTGACGGGTATGATGACGGTCGGCGGCTGTGATGCGGCATACGATGCAGCCGTTACGGTTTCGCCGTCCCTGGACAGTTTTGTCCAGGTCATGAACGCCAAAGCCGTTGCTATTGGTGCCAGCCATACCCATTTCACCAATCCTGCCGGACTTCCTGATGAAAACCATTATTCAACGGCAAGGGACCTGGCAAAAATCGGGGCCTATGCCATGAAATCAGCCGATTTCCGCGGCCTCGTCAATCACGCTTCCTTTGACATGCCTTATGCAGACAGCGGTACGAAACACTGCGAAACGACAAACGAATTCCTCACCAGTGGTTTTATGGGAGCTGACGGCATCAAAACTGGTGCGACTAACGATGGCGGTCCCTGCCTCGTTGCCTCGGCTACGCGTAATGGTCATACCCTGGTTGCCTCTATCCTCAACAGCAGCGACCGTGCCGGTGATGCGGCGGCTCTCCTGACCTATGGTTTTGCACAACTGGCAGCTCCGGCAGCACCGGTATCTGCTGCGACGAATGCCACGGCTGCTGAAAAAGCTGCAGTTGCCGCTTCCCGGGCCGTGACACAGGCTGCCAATGCGTATAATGCTTCGGCCGATGCAGAGGAAGCCTATGTCCTGCGCGATGCTCCGGCAGGCCAGACCTTATCCCAGATAGCAGCCCAGCAGAAACAGGCTGCCCAGATTACTGCGGAAAATCAGAAGGAAAAATAGGACCTGTTTTCCCCTATTGACAGACTGATGTTTCCTGTTATAATGAAAGAACATCAAGAAAATATGCGATGCAGGCCTGACGGAATAAAGTGGAATAACCACGTGGACTGTGTCGCTTAGAAAAAGCGCCGACCGTCTGGGCAAAGATATGAAAATATGCTTTGGCCAGCCGGCCGGTGCTTTTTTGCACTCTCCTTGCCGGCCGACCGCAAAGGAGAGATGGATTCATGAAAAAGAACCGTTGGCTTATTGCGTTGTCTGCTATGGGCATCCACATCTGCATCGGCAGTGTCTATGCCTGGAGTGTCCTTACCCGTCCTATTATGCAGGCTATGGGATTTTCCCTCAAAGATACGACGTGGACCTTTTCTCTGGCTATTCTGTTTTTAGGGCTGTCTGCCGGCTTTCTCGGCAGCTTTGTCCAGAAAATCGGACCCCGCAAGTCGGGATTGCTGGCTATGACCTTTTTCTGCAGCGGCATGTTCGGTACAGCTGCGGCATTATATTTCCACAGCCTGCCTTTGTTGTACCTCTTCTATGGGGTCATCGGCGGTATCGGCCTGGGAACAGGTTACATTACGCCGGTTTCTACCCTGGTCAAATGGTTTCCTGACAACCGGGGATTTGCGACGGGGCTGGCTATCATGGGATTTGGATTTGCCAGTATGATTGCCGGACCGGTCATGCAGCTCCTGGTCCAGCATCTGGGCCTCATTCCAAATTTCCTCATCCTGGGTACGGTGTATATGGTCATCATGACGGCATCGTCTCTGTATCTGGCTCCTCCCAAACCGGGTGAAGTGCCCGTTTCCGATGCTGCCCTCCGTAAAGCCGGAACCCGTCATACGCCGGTCTATGCCGATTCGATGCCCCAGTTTACCGTAAAAAAAGCCATGAAGACATGGCAGCTCTATACAATCTGGTGGCTCTTCTTCACTAACATTACCTGTGGCATTGCTCTTCTGGCTGTTGCCTCTCCTATGGCGCAGGAAGTCGTCGGTATGTCGCCGATGGCAGCGGCTTCCATGGTTGGTATCATCGGGTTCATGAACGGTGCTGGCCGTATTGCCTGGGCTACGGTTTCCGATTATCTCGGCCGGTCTATGACCTATGTCCTGTTCTTCACCATTGAAATCCTGGCATTTTGGCAGTTGTCCCAGGTCACGGGGGCATTCAGTTTCCAGGTGCTCGTCCTGCTCATCATTACCTGTTACGGTGGTGGTTTCTCCTGCATGCCGGCTTATCTTTCCGATCTCTTTGGTACGCGGGAACTGAGCGCTATCCATGGCCGGATCCTGACGGCATGGGGTGCTGCCGGTGTCGCCGGTCCCCTGGTCCTGTCTCTTATCAAAGAAACGACAAACAGCTATGCTATTACGCTTCAGTTCTTCTCCGGCTGTTTCGTACTGGCACTGGCTATCATGCTGGTCCTGAAATACAAGACCCGTCATGGTATTGTTACCAGTGATGCGAACGTGACTGCCAGTGTGCAGAAAGAACACAGCATGCAGTAGTGATGTGTACCATTTCCAGATAGCTGCTATAAATGGCAAACCTGTATAGGAAGATACGACTGCCCATGAAGTAATTTTTACTTCATGGGCAATTTTTTTCTATTACCTTCCTGTATAGATGAACGGAAATGATTGCTATTTCAATATAATGATTGAATATGATTGAAAATGAACGAATATGTTTGTATAATACGAGATGTAGAAAGAAATTCGCATGAATTACAGGAAGGCAGGTGATATACGTGCTGACAGAAGAACGACAAGATGAGATGGTACGTCTGGTAAATGCCGGCGGATCCGTTTCCGTGCAGGAACTGGTTGATTATTTCCATATTTCTGAAGCGACTGTGCGGCGCGATTTGTCTGTCCTGCACCAGACCGGCCGGCTGCGCCGTGTCCATGGCGGGGCGACGGCACTGCCTTCTGAAGAAGGAAAATACGAAGTCAATATGGAAGAACTGGAACATAAGTATTCACTCCATATGGCGGAAAAACGGCGCATAGCCCAGTATGCGGCTTCCTGTGTGGACGACCGTGATTTTATCTACCTGGATGCGGGATCGACAGTAGAACAGATGGCGGATTTCCTGACAGGATCGGCGGCATCTTTCCTGACCAACAGCCTGCCTCTGGCACAGAAACTGGCCCGGAATGGCATATCTGTCCGCATGCTGCCCGGTCATGTCCGGGGAAAAACGGCATCGGTCGTCGGCAGTGAACTCCTTCAGGCACTGACGCAGTATCATTTTACCTGCGGATTTTTTGGTACGAACGGTATCAGCCTGAAAGAAGGCTGTACGACGCCGGATGCTGAAGAAGCAGCTGCCAAAGCGGCAGCCTTTTCCCAGTGCCGCCGGGCCTTTATACTGGCTGATAGCAGTAAATTCGGACTGGCTTCCCATATCACATTTGCGCCTCTTGCGGGCGTGTCAGTCATAACGGCACGGAGCAGCCGGGATATCGATTTTGCTCCTTATAAGAAATTGACGGAGGTGCATGTGCTTTGATTTATACTGTTACATTTAACCCTTCCCTGGATTATGTCGTTCATATGAAGAAATTCGCTGCCGGTGCAATCAACCGGGCAGAAAAAGAAACAATTTATCCCGGTGGCAAAGGCATCAACGTGGCACTCGTCCTGGGTAACCTCCATATACCGGCACGGATGCTGGGTTTTATGGCAGGATTTACAGGACAGGAAATTGAGCGGCTCTGTGAAAAAAACGGAGGCGATTGTGATTTTATCCGTCTGGACAGCGGGTATTCCCGCATCAATATGAAAGTCAGTGCCAAAGAAGAAACGGCTGTCAATGGGATGGGACCGGCTGTTCCGAAGGACAAACTGAAACAGCTCATGAAACAGATAGAAGCGCTGGATGAAGGCGACACGCTGGTACTGGCCGGCAGTATCCCTTCTACCCTGCCCGGTGATATGTATGAACAGATCCTGAAGCGTATGGAATTCCGTCATATCCGCACCGTTGTCGATGCTACGGGGGATCTTTTGCGCAACGTCATTGCCTACCGGCCTTTTCTCATCAAACCTAATCAGGATGAACTGGGTGAACTTTTCAGTGTCGTCCTGCACAGAGACGAAGAAATTATCATGTGTGCCAAAAGGCTCCAGACTATGGGCGCCCGCAACGTTCTCGTTTCCCTTGGTGGTAATGGCGCATTACTTCTTGGCGAAGATGGCAAAACGTACCGCCGCCCGTCGCCTAAGGGGCGGCTGGTCAATTCTGTCGGTGCCGGTGACAGTATGGTAGCTGGCTTCCTGGCCGGCTTTGAAGCGTCTGGCGGCAGTCTGGAAGAAGCGCTGAAATGGGGCATCGCTGCCGGAAGTGCTACGGCTTTTCAGGACTGGCTTGCTGGTGAAAAGGAAATAAAAAAATTGTATGAAACACTTTGACCGATGTGCGTTTTCTGGAAAGCGAGGAAAGCTCCGTGCGTATTGCAGATTTATTAAAAAAGGAAAGTATTGATTTGCAGGCCCAGGCTGCCGATAAGGCAGGGGCTATCGATCATCTTGTCGGATTGATGGAAAAAGGCGGTCATCTGAACGATGCTGCGGCCTATAAGGCGTGTGTCCTTAAAAGAGAAGAAGAAGGAAGTACCGGTATTGGTGAAGGCATAGCGATTCCCCATGCCAAGACCGATGCCGTAGCGACTCCCGGTCTGGCTTCCATGATTGTCCGTCAGGGCGTCGATTATGAAAGCCTCGATGATGAACCGGCCTATTTGTTCTTTATGATTGCCGCTCCTGCCGGTGGTGCCAATATCCATCTGGAAGTTCTGAGTCGTCTTTCCCGGATGCTCATGGATGATGACTTCCGGGAAAAACTGATGCAGGCTTCATCAGCTGATGAATATCTGCAGATCATCACCGATGCGGAAACGGCCCAGCTGGCTGAAGATGCAGCCGAAGAAGCAGCTGAAGAATCCGGACAGGATGAAGAATCCGGACAGGATGACACAGCAGAAACACCGTCTGCCGCATCTGATACAGGACGGCCCTATGTCATCGGCGTCACGGCCTGCCCGACAGGCATTGCCCATACTTATATGGCTGCAGAAGCACTGGAACAGAAGGCTTCTGATATGGGTGTTGATATCAAGATTGAAACAAATGGTTCCGGTGGCGTCAAGCATCGTCTGACTGTCGATGATATCCGCCGTGCTGTCGGCGTCATCGTCGCCGCTGATAAAGATGTACCGGTGGAACGATTCGACGGCAAACGCGTCCTGTTCGTCAAAGTGGCAGCGGGAATCAAAGAGCCGCAGGCTCTCATCCAGCAGGTCCTGGACGGAACCCCTCCCGTATTTCATGGTACGGCTTCTGAGTCGGAAGCAGTGACAGAAGGGGAAAGCGGTGAAAGTACAGGCCGCCAGATATATAAACATCTGATGAACGGCGTATCTCATATGCTGCCTTTCGTCATTGGCGGTGGGATTCTCATCGCCCTGGCCTTTCTCTTCGATATGGGAAATGCCGGCACGGCCCAGTTTGGGACAGGAACTCCTCTTTCGGCATTCCTGAAAAATGTCGGTGGTCTGGCCTTCAGTATGATGATGCCTATCCTAGCCGGTTATATTGCCGCCAGTATCGGCGAACGGCCGGCACTCATGCCCGGTATTGTCGGCGGTTTCCTGGCGACGACAGGCGGGTCAGGATTCTTCGGTGCTTTGTTTGCCGGGTTTATTGCAGGGTATCTTATCATCCTGCTGAAGAAAGTCTTTTCCCATCTACCCCAGGCGCTGGAAGGGACCAAGCCGATTCTCATCTACCCCGTACTGGGACTGGTCCTTATAGGCCTTATTATGACGTATATCATCAATCCCCCGACATCGGTATTCAATCACTGGCTGGCAGATACGCTCTCGTCTATGACGACATCGAGCCGCATCATCCTTGGTCTGATCCTGGGGGGCATGATGTCTATCGATTTCGGCGGGCCTATCAATAAAGCGGCTTACGTTTTTGGTACGGCATCCCTCATGGATGCATCCGGCGCTGCCGTCAGCTCGGGAATTATGGCGTCGGTCATGATCGGTGGCATGGTACCACCTATTGCCATTTCCCTTTCCATGCTGCTCTTCAGGAAGAAATTTACGCCGAAAGAACGGCAGTCTACGATTACCAACTTTATCATGGGCCTGTCTTTTATTACAGAAGGGGCTATTCCCTTTGCCGCATCGGACCCGCTTCACATTATTCCACCCTGCGCTATCGGGGCGGCTGTGGCCGGTGCCCTTTCCATGCTCTTCGGGTGTGCTGTGCCGGCACCGCACGGTGGCATCTTCGTTTTCGGGGTCGTCACCAACTGGCCCATGTATTTCGTATCTCTGGCAGCCGGTGCTGTCATTGCCGCAGTCATCATGGGGGTTATCCGCAAGAAGCAGCCTCAGTCATAACGGTTGCCTTACCCATGTACATAGAGTAAACTAAACAATAGAATTTCATACAGAGGAGGAATCATCATGAAAGAATTTACTTACACCATTACGGATCCCCAGGGTATCCATGCCCGTCCGGCAGGATTACTGGTCAAAGAAGCCAAGAAATATGCCTCGTCCCTGACGATTGCCAAGGGCAGCAAAAAAGGCGATCTGAAGAAAATCTTCACCGTCATGGGCCTGGGTGTCAAACAGGGCGAAAGCGTAACTATTCAGGCAGAAGGTGCCGATGAAGAAGCTGCAGCTTCTGCTATGGAAGCATTTTTCAAAGAAAATTTCTAATGTATGAGGCAAGGAGGACTGCATGGGCAATCCTCCTTTGCCATAACCGGGAGGTGTAAGTCATGCTGACCCTTAAAGGAAAGAGTGTAAGTTCCGGCATTACGATCGGACCGCTGGCGCTGTTCCACCGCAATACGATTTCCACAGCCGTCCGGCCCATTGACGATGCCGAGGCAGAAGTCAGCCGGTTCCAGGCTGCCCGTGCTGCATCGATCAGCCAGCTCCAGTCTCTGTATGAAAAGGCTGTAGAAAAAGTAGGCGAAGAACAGGCTGCCGTGTTTGAAGTACATCAGATGATGCTCGATGATGACGATTATGTCGATGACATCGTGTCCCAGATACGGGATGAAAAACTCAATGCCGAAGCCGCAGTCGAACATACGGCACAGAATTTTGCTGCTATGTTCCGCGGTATGGATGATGCTTATATGCAGGCCCGGGCTGCCGATGTCCTGGATATTTCCCGCCGTGTGGAACGGGAATTGTGTGGTGGCGAAGGAATCGATTTCAGTGCCTACGATCATGTCATCATAGCTGCGGATGATCTGGCACCGAGCGAAACACTGCAGCTCGATACGGACAAAATCCTGGGATTTGTCACATCCGGCGGCAGTACTAATTCCCATACGGCTATCCTGGCCCGGACACTGGGGATTGCTGCCGTCGTCAGTACGGGCACCCAGCTGCATAATGATGTCGATGGCAAGACGGCTGTCGTCGATGGAACGACGGGCACAGTGTATATAGATCCCGATGAAGAAACACTGGACCGCATGAAGAAGCGACAGGATTTAGAAACCCGCCGTCGTCAGGAACTGGAATCGGTGCGCGGGAAAGAATCGGTGACCCGTGATGGACGCCATATCGATGTCTATGCCAATATCGGAAATCCCGATAACCTGCCCCAGGTCCTTTCGAATGATGCCGAAGGAATCGGCTTGTTCCGCAGTGAGTTCCTCTATCTTGGCCGGAATACGTATCCGACAGAAGAAGAACAGTTTGAAGCCTATAAAAAGACGGCTCAGACGATGGCAGGAAAAAAAGTCATCATCCGTACCCTCGATATCGGCGCCGATAAAAAAGTCGATTATTTCAACCTGGCCCCGGAAGAAAATCCTGCCATGGGCATGCGGGCCATCCGCATCTGCCTGACCCGGCCGGAGCTGTTCCGGACACAACTCAGGGCGCTCTGCCGTGCGTCGGCATTTGGTACCATTGCCATCATGTTCCCCATGATTATTTCTGCTGACGAAGTGCGCCGCGCCAAAGCGATTCTTCGGGATGTACAGCATGAGCTGGATGAACAGGGCATGAAATATGATCCTCACATGGAAGTGGGCATCATGATTGAAACGCCGGCTGCAGCCATCATGAGTGATGAACTGGCTAAAGAAGTAGATTTCTTCAGTATCGGCTCCAATGATCTGACCCAGTACACGCTGGCCATCGACCGGCAGCAGACCCAGCTCGATGCGTTCTTCGATGCCCATCATCCGGCCGTGCTGCGCCTCATCGGACAGACCATTGCCAATGGCCACAAAGAAGGAATCTGGGTCGGTATCTGCGGTGAACTCGGTGCAGATCTGACGCTGACCGAAACGTTCCTGCGCATGGGCGTCGATGAATTATCTGTCAGTCCTCCTGCAGTATTGCCGCTCCGGGAAAAAATCCGTTCCCTCGATTTGAAGAAATAATCTGCCTGGTATGAGAAATTCCACGCCTGTCATGACATATATTCCAGGCCAGTTATTTGACAGAGCGAAAAGAATTGTGATAAAGTAAAAATAGTTTAATATGCAGGTCAGGTGTCGCAAGACTCAATAGAAAAGCCGGTATAAGCCGGCGCGGTCCCGCCGCTGTAAGGAAGAGCGATGCTGCAATGATGTCACTGTACGATTCGTATGGGAAGGCGCAGCGAAGCTATGAATCCAAGCCAGAAGAACTGCCTGACTGATAATCACCGATAGACCTGCGAGCGATGGGAATGGAGATTATAATGCGAATTGGCGCATCAATAAGCCGCAAGGATATCCTTGCGGCTTTTGCATATTAAGGCAGGCCTTGTAATTGTTCTTGAGGAGTGATGGACATGTTCGGTAAGAAATTGAAGACAGTATTGATGTTGTCCCTGGCTGTTACGGCATTCGGGGCCTTTGCGGGGGTGCCGGCCCAGGCCTCGTATACCCTGAATCCGGAAGTCAAAGATGCGACACCGGCTCTCAAGCAGGCTGCTGAAATTGGTGTACGTACGTACAATAACCCGGCTATGCAGGATGCAGCCAATAAGGATGCCATCGTGGTGATGAGTTTTGGTACGACATTTAAAGCCAGCCGCAAAGCGACGATTGATAAGACCGTTTCTGATATCCAGGCGGCCCATCCGGATACAAAAGTCGTCCTGGCTTTTACTTCCCATATCATCGTCGATCGCATCAAGGCAAATGAAGGGCTGGAAATCCCGACCCCGGAAAAAGCCATGGCAGATCTCAAGGCCCAGGGTTATACCCGGGTGGCCCTGACGTCTCTCGACGTCATTCCCGGTATGGAATACGCATATGATACGGCCATTTACGATATGTACAAAAAGGATTTCAAAAAAATGACCATGGGTACGTCTCTCCTCTACTGGATGGGACAGGAAAACCAGCGTGATGATTTCAGTGAATTCGTTCAGGCTCTTTCTACACAGTTCCCGAAACTGGGCGAAAAAGACGCTGTCCTGGTCATGGCTCACGGCACGCCCCATCCGGCCAACGCCTACTATTCTGTTCTGCAGAACCGGATTGATGAAGCACATCTCGGCAATGTCTACGTCTACTCCGTTGAAGGCTGGCCCCATCTGGATACGGTCATTCCTCTGCTCAAGGCTAAAGGCATCCAGCACGTAACTCTCATGCCTATGATGATGGTTGCCGGCGATCACGCCAACAACGATATGGCCGGTTCTGATGCCGATTCCCACAAGAGCATCCTGGAAAAGGAAGGCTTCAAAGTGACACCGTATATTCACGGACTCGGCGAAAATACAGCCGTACGCAAAATGTTTGTAGAACGGGCCAACGAAGCCTGGGAAGCCCTGGAAAATGACACCCGGACCCCGGAAAAATCTCATATGATGCGTCATTAATAGCATAAAAAAATCATCGCATGAATCAGCTGGACGATCATGCGATGATTTTTTATGCTGTATTTGCAGGATGATAATGAATCGATGAATATTACGTGATGTTTTCACTGTGTTGATATTGTTTCAGCGCCCGTATATACATTGTTCCCAGATCAGATAATGTCTGTCCCGCATTAACGACGTATCCTACGGTCATACGTTCTTTTTCATGTAAAGGGATTCCTTTGATGGCATCTCCCTGCATGTACTTTGGAAAAATACCTGTAGATATGGAATAGCCGTTGAGACCAATCATCATGTTGATCATGGCTGCTCTGTCACTTACCCGGATTTCTTTATCTACAGGCAGTGACGAGTATAGTTCTTCTGAGAAAAAGGAAGATTCATAATTTCCCTGCAGGAATTTTAATCGCGGATATTCAATCAAATCTATCAGTTTGAGAGATGTATGATCAGCTAAAGGATGATTCACGTATAAAGCAACGTGGGGCTTCACTGTAAAAAGCGGGCGGAACTCTAAGTGCATATCTTCCAGAGTACGGCGGATGACGATTTCATTGGTATTGCTCAGATAGATGATTCCCAGCTCACTGATGTGATTTTTAACATTTTCCAGAATCTGATATGTCTGCGTTTCATTAAGACAGAATTCATATCGTTCCTGGCCATATTTACGGATCATATCTACAAATGCATTCGTTGCGAATACGTAATGCTGGGTAGATACGCTGAAGTATGTTTTTTGTGGCCTCATTGTAATGTAAGTATCTTGAAGCACATTCATTTGCTGGATGACCTGTCGTGCGTAGCCAATAAATTCCAGGCCTTTTGCTGTTACGGTAATGCCACGGCTGGTTCTTGTGAAAATAGGAAAATGTATTTCTTTTTCTACTTCTTTTACGGCATTTGAAAGACTGGGCTGGGAAATGAAAAGACGTTTGGATGCTTCTGTAATGGAACCGGTTTCTGCTATGGAAATAATATAGCGGAGGTTTTGCAGTGTCATAGAGGATGCCTTCCTTTTTATATGGACAAAAGAGACTGCCTTTGGAGGCAGCCTCTTCAGATTTCAATGTTTTCATCATGCCGTACATAGCATGCGTATATCATTGCTGTTTCTCGTCAGGCATTAGTTTTAACAGTGGCATTTACTTGTGTTGCAGGTTTTTCTTTTTGTATGCCATAACGGGGAGCTCCCCATTTCTTTAAGGCCCAGGATGATAACATAGGACAGAGAATAGCTGTTACAATAACGGCTGCGGCGACTTGCACAGATGCCAGGGCTGCAGCTTCTTCGAGCCCCGGGACAACGCCGGCTACGATAGTCGGTGTCGCTACGGCACTGCCGGCAACAGAAGCCAGGGATGCACCGGCGTAACCGGGACGGCGGAGAATCAGTTTATCTGCGCCGATGAGGACGATACCGCCGGCTACGAAGGCGATAATGCCGAGGACGACACCGCTCAGGCCGGCCTGGAACATCATAGAAAGGTTCAAAGAAGAACCTACAGAAATACCGATGAGAGGAATAAGAAGGCGGGCACCGCCTTTAAAATAATTGCGGATTCCCGGATACAGATTGCCGAGAACAATACCCAGAATCATGGGGAACAATGTGGCAAAGAGTGCCATGACAGGGATATTCGATGCTCCGGAAGCGCCGAGGGCCAGCATGGTCAGGAAAGGGCCGTCTTTGATGGAAAGGAGGCTGTAGGCCCCGAAATCCTTATCATCACCATATTCGCCGACAATAGCGAGATAGATAGAACCATTGGAACTCAGGAGTGCGGTAAATACGGCCAGTGTGGAAATCCCCAGAAAACCGATGGCTCCGAACGTCATGGAAAATAATGTGCCTACAGCATAACCGACGGCAAACTTTGCCAGAAGCAGGACACCGCCCCGTTTCAATGCAGCCGGGGCTTCATTGACTTTGAGCTGGGTGCCGGCAAAGAACAATACCGCTGCTGTCAGAGGAACGACGGCTGATTTTGAGAAAATAGCCGTTGTCAGGCTTCCCATTTTTACAAAATCGGGGAAGAAATAATTGAAAATAACCGATAAAAACATAGGAATAATCATAGTTGCTGCCGGAATTTTACGGAACACCATGCAGGGAATATCACGCCAGATATGTGTCATTTTTTTCTCCTTTCGAATTTACGGGGTGGTTTTATATTTTTTACTTATTTTATCAAGATAAGATTGTAGTGCTTCGGAATCGGGAATCATCGTTTCTATTTTCCAGTGATCTTTGGTTTCTTTTTCCATCGCTTTCTGCAGAACCTGATTTGCTTTTTCTGCAGGGACGGCGACGATGCCATCAGCGTCGGCACAGATGATATCCCCGGGGCGCACGATTACATCGGCACATACGATGGTCTTCTGGACCTGTCCCAGATAATTGGCGGCGGGTATTTTGGGAATCGCTCCTTTGGCAAATACAGGGAATGTTCCTTCTTCTATAGCCAGGCTGTCGCGGATACATCCGTCGATGACAATGCCTGCAATCCCTTGTTTTTGTGCGATTTTAGTGACTATTTCCCCAAGGAATGCCACGTCGGTCGTACCCTGGGCGGCTATGACCAGGACGGATCCTTCCGGAGCTTCCTGAAGAGCTTTGAAGATGACAGCACAATCATTTTTTATAATCTGTACGGTATAGGCCGGGCCGACAACCCGCATTTTCCGGTTCAGCGGTTTGATAGAGGACTCCATCGTGTGGAGTCCCAGCATGGCATCAGATAAGGAAGTAGAAGAAACTTCTTCCCATTCGGATATATCGAAATTCATAGTATGCTCTCCTATTTTACGTCTGCAGGATTTGTCAGATAGCCTGTTACAGCCGTTGCAGCCGCTACAGCCGGTGAACTCAGGTATGTTTTGGACTTCGGGCTGCCCAGACGGCCCAGGAAATTCCGGTTATTCGTTCCAAGTAATACTTCATCATCACAGAGCAGTCCGCCGCTCCGTCCTTCACAGAGAGAACAATAGGGATGGGTGAACATGGCACCGGCCCGGACTAGTTTTTCTACATACCCCAGAGCAATGGCCTGTTTAAAAATCGACCGCGATGCTGGGGTAATGAGCAGTTCGATATGAGGTGCAATATGATGTCCGTCCAGTATACGGGCGGCAGCCGCCAGATCCTGCAGCCTTCCATTCGTACAGGAACCGATGAATACTTTATCTACTTTCATTCCTTCCAGTTCGGACAGCGGTTTGACATTATCTACATACGGATGGGCCGCAATATACGGTACCATATCTTCAGCTTTATACGTCAGCACTTTTTCGTACTCTGCATCGTCATCAAAATGGAGCCACGATACGTCGTCATAATTTACGTTGCTGTACGCACAGCTTTCTTTCGTCGGTGCAAACAGTCCGACTTTGGCACCACATTCGACGGCCATGTTGGCAATGGTCAGCCGTTCATCGACGGGCATGGCATCGATGGTAGAGCCACAGAATTCCAGAGATTTATAGGTGCCGCCGGCAGCTTTCAGATCGCCCAGGACGCGCAGGGCAATGTCTTTAGAGCAGACTCCGTCTGGCAGTGTGCCGTCTATCTGTATTTTAATGGCCGACGGTACGCGGACCCACATTTCCCCTGTCCCCAGGATGGCGGCCATTTCCGTGTAGCCGATGCCGGTAGAAAAAGCGCTGACAGCACCGTAGGTCGTCGTATGGGAATCGGTGACGAATACGACGTTACCAGGCCGGGCATAGCCCAGTTCTGGCATGAGCTGATGACAGATGCCGTCGCCAGCATGGACTTTTCTGGCACCGAATTCTTCGGCAAATTGATATCCGTGTTTCATGTGGTCCCCATCGAGAGGAAGGCAGGTTGGAATCAGATGATCAAACATAATGATGACTTTTTCTGCATCCCAGGATTTCGTAAATCCCATTTCCTTGAACTTCCGGTATACATTGGTCGTATAGATATCGTGAAACATGACGCAGTCCGGATGAGTGATGACGATGTCACCGGGCTTGCAGTCTGCTACGCCTGTATTATGCATCAGAATTTTTTCTGCTAATGTATGTCCCATGATGGCCCTCCTATTTCAGACAATGATTTCGTTTCTGCATACTCTTTACGAGTCCCCCATCTTCGATGATCTGGAAGATATTTTCTGGCATCCGGGGAATATCGTATTCTTTTCCGTTGCACCAGATGCAGTGATTGATTTCGACTTTTACTGTATCCCCTTCATGGCAATGGTCGGGAAGGTCTTTGGATTCGATGAGCAACAGACCATTGTTGATAGCATTGCGGAAGAAAATACGGGCGAATGATTTGGCGATGATACATTTTATTTTGAGCGCACTCAGTGCTTCCGGGGCCTGTTCGCGGGAGGAACCGCAGCCAAAATTGTTGCCGGCGACGATGATGTCCCCCGGCTGGATAGCTGCAGCCAGTTCCGGTCGTAGTGGTTCAAAGGCGTGTTTTTTGACTTCGTCCATTGTATCCAGTGTGACCCATTGCGTCGGCATGATGATATCCGTATCAATATCGTCACCGAGTTTCCAGATTCTTCCTTCAAATGACTTTTCCATAGATATTGTTACCTCCTCATTCACTCAATGTTCCCGTAATAGCGCAATGTGCTGCCCAGGGCGATGCGAGATAAACGTCTGCGTTGGTGTCGCCGCAACAGCCGGGATAATGATAAGAGCCGGTTGAAACGAGGACTTCTCCTGCGTCCAGTATGCCCTGTGCTTTCCCCCAGCAGACGCTGCATCCCTGATTCATGACGACAGCCCCGCAGTCCAGAAAAATATCAATGAGTCCTTCCCGCAATGCCTGCAGGTATATGGAGCTGGTAGCAGGAGTTACGACCAAACGGAGACGGTAGGCGATGTGCTTCCCTTTGAGAATCGCAGCGGCAGCCCGCAAATCTTCTAGTTTACCACCGCGGCATCCGCCGATAAAGACTTCGTTTACGTGGATGTCGTGCAGAGCACCCAGATATTCTGTCTGATTGGATGTTCCCGGAAGGACAACCAGTGGCTGGGTGGCAGATATATCGAATCTCGTATTACAGGAGATTGTTTCTTCAGTAAACAAGGCACTGCAGGCACCGTATTGCTGTGCGAAATGACAGAGGTCATACCGCTGGTCTGTCGTAAGGCCGGTTTCATCTTTAAAGACAATCAGCGTATGATCATCGATTTTATTGCTGTATTCTTTCTGTATTGCCAGAGCAACGTCCTGAATGGATACATAGTTTGGCATGGTTCCTGTCAGGGAAATCGTGAGGACAACCGGATGCGGCAGTGTTACTTTGTCATTTTTTATGGTTTCCCATAATTCATCTTCTGTCATCCGTATTCCCAGTACACCAGCAGCACCGAGACCTGCCATATGATATCCTGTTCCAGCGATTATGTCATTATGCTTCACATATGATTCGAGGAGACGGATATATCCGACGCCCTGACACTTTTCTACAGTAAGGTTTCTGTCTAATGCCCAAGTGAGGAGGCGGCGTTGTTTTTTCCCGACAGCAATGCTGCTGTTTGGCGTGTCGTGATCAATGCAGACAATCAGTTTATTTTTGGACGGAATATCCAGATTTTCTAATTTTTCCAACATGGCATCCGAAATCGTGTCGGTCAGCATAATATAATCAGGCACGAGAGAACAGGTAGTCTGTTGCGTTTCTGAAAATTGCTGTACTAGCGTTTGCTTCATCATATGTTAACTCCTTTTCTGTACGTAATTTTTGTACGTAATAGCTTATGGTTTGATTATACGGTGTCTTCTTTTTTCTGCCAACTTGATGACAAAACATGGTATAATAAGCATATATGTTTCAAAAATAGGTATATTTCATATAATGAAACAAAAAAGCGACAATTTATGGCTCTGACGGAGTTAGTTCCGGGAAAGATCCCAGATTTTTTTGTAAAAAGGATGGATAATATGCCAAATGAACAGAACCAGATGAAGAAGAGATATCGTGTCTGTATTCTCGCCTACAGCCGTGTAGCCCATGTGGCAAGGGAGGTAGTCCGTGAACTGGCAGACAGTGACATTGAATACATCATCCTTGAATCGGGACTGGCAGACGAACAGGCTGCCTGTGTGGAAGAAGCACGCCGTCTGGGATGTGAAGTATTTATAGCCGGCCCGGCCGGAGCGGCGCTGTTTGCCAGCCGCTATAGCTATCCGGTCATTTCGTTCCATGTGAGTGACATGGATTACCTGAATGCCATCCGTAAGGCTCTCCATCAGGGACACCATCATATTGGTATCATGCATTACCGTTACGCACCACCGCTTAATCTGGAAAAATATGAGTATTTGATGCAGACAGAACTTACGGAATTAGTCTATGATGAAATTCCCCAGGTTTACGAAATGGCGAAAAAAACTGCCTGTGATGTTCTTATCGGTCCTGTAGTCGTACAGGATGCGGCTGATGCAGCGGGAAAGGATTCATTACTCATTTATGCAGGAAAAGAAGCTGTTCGCGATGCCTGTCTTAAGGCGGGAGACCTCATTAAAAAAATGTACGATACCAGGCGTAGCCGCATCATTGCCGAATCGGTACTGAACACAACCCAGATGGGTATTGTTGTGACCGATACGGATGGCGTGATAGAGTTTTTTAACAGGACGATGCAGAACTATACCGGACTGGGCCTGCATCAGGTAAGCGGCAGGCCGCTCAGGGATATTTTTCCCAACGTTCCCATAGATTCGTTTCTGAAAAGCGGATATAATCAGCATGATAGTTATCATCTGATTAACTCTACTATGATGCGCTGTGTATTCCGACGTATTGTCGTTGGCCTCCGCGAAGGCGGAGTACTGCTTACTTTTCATCCGAATCCGCATAATAGAAAAAAGGACAGGCAGCATCCTGTGTATGCCGTTGCGCCAGTATATAAACTGGAAAAGGTTACAGCGTTATCAAAAATAATGAGCCATATTGTACGCCTGTGTCGTCAGATTTCTCCTGTAGAATACGCGACGGCCCTGGTCGGACCGTCTGGATGTGGCCGGGAAGAACTGGCCCACTGCCTGCATAATGCGTCGGGCCGGGCCAACGGGCCTTGTATTACTATTGACTGCGCTACTATCATCGATGAACGGGCTGTAGAAACCTTGTACGGATATAGTCATGGAAAGCATACGACAGATGGATTGTTGCTGACCGCTTCCGGTGGAAGTGTCATCCTTAAACATCCCGGTCTGGCAGGTCCGCATCTTCAGGCTGTCTTGCAGGAGGCTCTTACGGTCCGTCAGTTTTTCCGCCCTGGCATGGAAGCTCCGGTGACACTGGACCTTATGTTTTATACTGTCGTTACGGAAGAGGAATTCCATCATCTGCCTGCAGGATTCCGTCGTCTCTTGTCTATTCTTATGATCACGGTCCCACCTTTGCACGACCGTAAAGAAGATATTTGCCCTCTTTTTTCAAATTACGTCCGCCAGCAGATGCCTGGAAGCCGGAGCAGTATTGTAAACGAAGCAATGGAACGGGTACTTACGACGTACAGCTGGCCAGGTAATGTCGTCGAACTTCGTGCAGTCAGTACCCGCTATGCAGTCCTTCTGAAAAAGGCATCCAGTCGTACGGCCCGTTACCGGTATCATATTCTGCTGGAAGCGATAGGAGAAGATTTGCTGGAATCGGATATTTTTTCACAATACCCTGTCCTTTGCCAGCGCCCGGTAGAACAGGTTTCCTCTTTTCAGGAGGCAGTACAGGGACTGCGTGCTATCTTTGATGAAACTTATGAAGAGACGGCGGCAAGGCTTCATATGAGCCGTACAACGTTGTGGAGACTGCTGCATAAATAATAAAAATACCTGTCTGGATTCGGGTACTGATTTCTAGCAATCCAGACAGGTGTTTTTTGTCATATAATGTGGTCTTCTTTTAGTTGTTTCAATTTAGCGGTATCGTAGTCTAATAATCTTTTTAAGTATTCCTGGGTGTTCTCCCCTAATTCGGGAGCAGCCGTATACTCGCCTGTATGACCGTTGGTGAACTTAAAGACAGAACCGGTGAGATGCATCGTTCCTATTTTAGGATTTTCTACCTCTACAAACATATGACGATTACCAACGATATGTGGATCGTGGGCAATTCGGTCAATATCGAATACGACACAGGCAGGACAGCCACGGTCGTTCAACATACGGACGACGTCATCGGCTTTTTTATCGGAAGCCCAGTCCTCTATCAATTGTTTAATGATGGTATGGTGATTCAGACGGGATTCATTTGTCTGAAAACGGGGGTCATCCAGGAGATCTGTACGGCCGAGCACATTGAGCACAATATGAAATAATTTGTCATTTCCGCAGGCAATGACAAAGGTCTGGTCCTCAGCTTTGAATGTATCATAGGGGTAAGCGGCATCGTACATATTACCTTTTCGTTCCGGCACTTTACCGGTAGTAAAATACCATTGGGGAAGAAAATCCAGGGCAGATACGACAGAATCGACCAGGGCGATATCCACTTTATCTCCTCTGCCCGTCTGCTGACGGCGGATGTAAGCACTGAGAATACCGATAGTCAGATTCAGTCCGCTCAGAATATCTGCCATTGCCGGACCCGTGCGGGTCGGTTCGCCACCAGGCCATCCGGTAGTACTCATGAGGCCTCCTACGGCCTGACCAATGATGTCATAGCCGGGCAGCTGGGAGTAAGGGCCGGTATGACCAAAGCCGGATACGGCGCCATAAATCAGTCCGGGGTGGATTTTTTCCAGATCCTTATAGCCAAGGCCCATTTTTTCCATTACACCGGGGCGGAAATTTTCCAATAAAATATCAAAATGAGGCAGGATTTCTTTGAAGATAGTTCTTCCTTTTTCTGTTTTCAGATTAATTGTAATGGATTTTTTATTGCGATTAAAAAGCTGGTACAACATAGACTCGCCTTTTTGAAAAGGCGGATAGTACCGGGAATCATCGCCACGGCCGGGAACTTCCAGTTTGACCACTTCTGCTCCCATATCAGCCAGCATCATACTGCAGTAGGGACCGGCGATGACGCGGGTCATGTCTAAGACTTTTAGTCCGGTTAAAATAGTAGAAACATTTTTATCAGCCATTTTTTTACCTCAGTAAATTGTGTTAAAAGCAGCTTTTTCTCCGGCATTTCTCCAGAGAGAAAGCTGCTTTCAAATCAGGATATACTACTGTTCTTCAGCCATTTTCTTATAAATCTGATATTTTTCCTTTGAAAATTCTTCAGCCCGTGTGAAGAGTTCTTCTGCCGTTTCCGGGAAGGTACGGACGAGAGAAGCGTACCGGTTTTCTCCCATGAGGAAGTCCCGGAACGAGGCTTTTGGCTCCTTTGAATCCAGGGTAAACGGGTTTTTGCCCTGTTTTCTCAGATCCGGGTTGTACCGGTATAAATGCCAATACCCGCATTCGACGGCTTTCTTCATTTCAATCTGAGCGGTTCCCATACCTTTTTTGAGTCCATGGTTGATACATGGCGCATAGGCGATGATCAGGCTGGGACCTTTATAAGCTTCCGCTTCTTTGATGGCCTTCATGAGTTGATTGGAATCGGCTCCCATGGCTACCTGGGCGACGTAAATATGACCATAGGTCATGGAAATACGGCCGAGATCTTTTTTGTTTATCCGCCGGCCGGCAGCCGCAAATTGAGCGACAGCACCGAGAGGGGTCGCTTTTGATGACTGACCACCTGTATTGGAATACACTTCTGTATCGACGAGCATGACATTGATATCGATATCCATAGCCAGTACATGATCGAGACCGCCATAGCCAATGTCATATCCCCATCCGTCGCCGCCATACATCCAGATAGATTTTTTAGTAAGATGTTCTCTGTGGGACAGAATATAGTCGCCCAGTTCACGGGCACGGCCTTGTAATTCTGCATGGCTCAGTGCATTTGCATAGGCATTGCTTACTTCCGTAGTGATATTTCCTTCATCAGCGGTACCGATAGAATCGAGCCATTTTTCTCCGGCATCCTTTACTTCCTGATTATCAGTCAAGGAGAGGAGTTCATGAGTGTGCAATATGAGGTCTTCCCGCTGCTGTTGAGTGGAAAGGACCATGCCGAGTCCAAATTCTGCATTATCTTCAAAGAGAGAATTGGACCAGGCCGGTCCATGACCCTTGCTGTTTTTCGTGTATGCCAAGCTGGGAATCATGGCGCCCCAGGCCTGAGTACAGCCTGTCGCATTTGCGATGAGCATACGGGGACCAAATATCTGGGTCAGGACTTTCATGTAACTGGTCTCGGCACAGCCGGCACAGGCACCGGAAAATTCGAGGAGCGGACGCTGGAACTGGCTGCCTTTTACGGAAAACATATCAACATCTGTCTGTTTTGCAGAAAGTGTCTGGGCGTAACTCCAGTTCTCGTTTTCTGCACGTTGCGTTTCAAGTGGTTCCATCGAAAGCGCTTCTGCCGGACAGATATTTGCACAGCTTCCACAGCCATAGCAGTCCAGTGGTGAAACCTGCATACGGAATTCATAGCGGTCCAGATTTTTACCGATGGCTTTTTTCGTTTCAAATGATTCCGGAGCTGCCATTTTTTCTTCTTTATCAATCAGATATGGGCGGATGCAGGCATGAGGGCAGACAAGAGAACAACGATTGCACTGTACGCATTTTGTGGCATCCCATTTGGGAACGCTGACGGCAATGCCGCGTTTTTCATATTGTGTCGATCCGACAGGGAAAGAGCCATCCGCGTAGGGAAGAAATTCACTGACCGGTACATCGTCGCCTTTCTGGGCATTACAAGGGACGATGATTTTTTTGATGAAATCGGGAAGATCATCCTGCGTCTGCGGAACATCGGCAGGAAGATCAGCCCATGCTGCCGGTACAGAAACTTCATGGATATCAGAAATACCACGGTCAACAGCGGCCTGGTTCATGGAGACGATTTTTTCCCCTTTGGCACCATAAGTCTTCTGGATAGCTTCTTTCATATAGCGGACTGCATCATCTATAGGAAGGATATTGGATAATTTGAAGAAAGCCGCTTGTAATACCGTGTTGGTACGGCTGCCACCGAGTCCGATTTCAATGGCGATTTTGGTGGCATCGATGGTATAGAAACGGACATGTTTTTGTGCAATCTGGCGTTTTACATTATTGGAAAGAGCACGATCCAGTTCGTCATCAGACCAGTTGCAGTTCAGGAGAAAAATACCGTTATCCCTGACTTCGCTGACAATATCATAGGAGCTCATATAGGCCTGTTTATGGCAGGCAAGGAAATCGGCCTGTTTGATGTAATACGCCGAACGGATGGGACTGTGACCGAAACGAAGATGGGATTTGGTGACACCACCGGATTTTTTTGCATCGTACTCAAAGTATGCCTGAACGTACATATCCGTATTATCACCGATGATTTTTATGGAGTTCTTATTGGCACCGACCGTACCGTCAGAGCCGAAGCCCCAGAATTTGCAGTTGACTGTATTTTTCGTATGAACATCGATAGGGATATCCGGCAGGGATAAATGAGTTACATCATCCGTAATGCCTAATGTGAAATGACGTTTAGGTGCAGCGCTGATCATATTCTGGTATACCGCATGAATAGAGGCAGGCGGTACATCTTTACCGGAAATGCCATACCGGCAGGCGTAGGTGGGAATATCTTTGTCAGCATCGCGCAGTGCTGTGCATACGTCTTCAAAAAGTGGTTCTCCCAAAGCACCGGCTTCTTTCGTGCGGTCCATGACGGTAATGGCTTTGGCTGTTTCCGGAAGTACAGACAGGAAATGACGGAGTGAGAAAGGTCTGTACAGATGCACTTGAATATATCCTGCTTTGATTCCTTGTTCATTAAGAGCATCTACTGTTTCCTGAATCGTGCCAGTGACCGAACCCATAGCAATCGTAATAAATTCCGCATCGGGAGCACCGTAATAGTCGAACAGATGATAAGAACGGCCGGTCAGTGCAGAAATCTTGTCCATATATTCCTGTACAATATCTGGCATGTTCTTGTACCAGATGTTGCTGGCTTCCCGGCTCTGAAAGAATAAGTCCCCGTTGATGCCGAGACTGTGCATTGTTGGATGTTCCGGATTCAGGCCGGTGTGTTTGAACTGGAATAAGGACTTTTCATCGATGAGCGATTTCAGCACTGATTCTGGTAACACTTTAATTTTCTGGATTTCATGAGAGGTACGGAATCCATCGAAGAAATGGAGAAAGGGCACACGGCCTTTAATGGTTGAAAGATGTGCTACAGCAGCCAGATCAGCAGCTTCCTGTACACTGGCGCTGCAAAGCATGGCCCATCCCGTATTGCGGCATCCCATGACATCTGAATGATCCCCGCATATAGAAATTCCGTTACTGCCGACTGTCCGGGCAGCTACGTGCAGGACGACTGGTTTTAACTGGCCCGCCAGCCGATGCATGACAGGAATCATCAGCATTAACCCCTGGGAGGCTGTATAGGATGAACAAAGGCTGCCCGCTTCGGAAGCACCGTGTACAGCACCGATTGCGCCGGCTTCTGATTGCATTTCTACGAGCTTTACTTTTTGCCCCCATACATTTTTACGTCCATGGGCAGCCCAGGTATCGACATGTTCTGCCATTGTAGAAGAAGGTGTAATAGGATAAATGGCAGCGACATCGGTAAAAGCATAGGATATATCAGCTGCGGCTTCATTACCATCTACGGTTTTAATGATTTGCTCAATCATACGGTATTCCTCCTGTATATCTGTGAATGATTAATAAAGATTGCCTATCTAAAACTTTATATTCTGTGCACAGGTTGTATGAATACTTCACATATTCTTTACAGGATGTATTATACCAGTTATTATTTTGCCATAGATAACACTTTTATTTTATTGCAGGCCATAGCCTCAAAATATGACAATATATTGCTATTGTCGCCCTATCCCCTTTCCGGCATGGGCGATCCGGCTGGACTCCTGATGGATGATGTCTATGACGGACCGGGTCGCCTGGGAGAGATATCGTCCTTTTTTATAAGCGATGGCGACGTTCCAGTCGGGTGTGTACTGGCGCAGTGTGTAGTAACGGGGCTGGGCAGGCAGACGGCTGTATATGGACCGGCCTTGCGGGATAATCGTCGCTCCTACGCCGACAGAGGCCAAGGTGAGGGCTGTTACCATATCGTTGGATTCCAGGACGACAGGTGGTGAAATAGCGGCTTTCCGGGTAAATTCATAAAAGTTCTGACGCAGTTTCTGCCCTTCCTTGATTACAATGAATGGCTCTTTGCCCAGCAGATGGTAATCAAAGGCAGGATACTGGGAGTAAGGGACCGGGCGGGCTATTTTTTCATAGTGCCGGGCCTGTTCTTCCGGCAGAGCCAGGAGCAATTCTTCCCGGAACAATTCTTCATAGGCGAGGCCGGCATGGAAGAACGGATGGAGTACGATGGAGAAATCAGTCCGGCCTTCGAGGGCATCTTCTTCCAGTTCCCGCGTCGTTCCTTCCGACAGCTGGATGCGGATATGAGGATGGGTTTTGTGCAGCAGCGGGAATACGGCGGCCAGAATGGTGGCGCTGCGGTAATAGGAGCTGCCGATGCGTACGGTGCCGCTTACGGTCTGCTGCAGATCCTGGATACGGCTGTCCCGTTCGCGGTAGATTTCCCGCACTTTTTCTTCCGCGGCGAGATAAATCCGTCCTGCTTCTGTCAGGATGACACCACTTCCACGGCGTTCGAACAGTGGTGTACCCATCTGTTTTTCAATCCGCCGGATAAACTGGCTCAGTGAGGGCTGGGAAATAAATAATTTTTCCGCAGCCGCTGAAAAACTGCCCGTTTCGGCCAGTTTCGTGATATATTCCCATTCCCTTGAACTGGTATGCATCGTGTATTCCCCGTTTTGATGTAATATAAGTTATATATTATAAATTCTATAATTTCAAAAGACTTTGACTTATGGATAAATCCATTATAAGATAAGCATGTACATAGAACAAGGTACATATAAAAATAAGTGGTATTTTTCATACGATGAGGTGAATGTCATGAATTTTGATGAAGCAGCAATGAAGGTGCGCCGTGGCAGAAAAGGCATTATTGAAACTATCCCCCGTGCCGTTTTAAAGACCCGCAATGACCTGAGCACACTGTATACGCCGGGGGTAGCCCAGCCGTGCCGGGAAATCGTCAAAGATAAGGACCTCTCCTTTGATCTGACCTGCCGTGGCAATATGATAGCCGTCGTATCCGATGGTACCCGTGTCCTCGGCCTTGGCGATATCGGACCGGAAGCGGCTATGCCGGTCATGGAAGGAAAATCGGTCCTGTTCAAGGTATTCGGCGGTGTCAACGCTGTTCCTATCTGCCTGGATACGAAAGACCCGAAGAAATTTATTGAAACGGTCAAGCTGCTCCAGCCATCCTTTGCCGGAATCAATCTGGAAGATATTGCGTCACCGAAATGCTATGAAATTGAAAATACATTGAAAAAAGAAATGGACATCCCCGTATTCCACGATGATCAGCATGGTACAGCTATTGCTGCCCTGTCCGGCGCTGTCGGAGCCTTCCGTTGCGTTGGAAAAGACATGAAAACGGCCAAAATCGTCATTAACGGTGCCGGTGCAGCCGGTGCTTCCATCGGCCGGCTACTCGTCCGGGCAGGTGCACAGAATGTAACCATGGTAGACCGCTGCGGTGCTCTCTACGAAGGTATGGACGGACTCAATCCGGTCCAGGCAGAACTGGCTGCCGTGACAAACCGGGATAAAGTACAGGGGACACTGGCCGATGTCGTAAAAGGGGCTGACATGCTCCTCGGCGTATCGGCTCCTCATATCTTTACGAAAGAAATCATCCAGTCCATGAATCACGATGCCATCGTCTTTGCCATGGCCAATCCTATTCCGGAAACGGATTATGCATCGGCAAAGGCTGCTGGTGCCCGTGTTGTCGGAACCGGCCGGTCCGATTCACCGAACCAGATCAATAACGTCCTCGTATTTCCTGGTATATTCCGTGGCGCACTGGCCGTACGGGCACGTCATATCAATGAAGACATGAAAGTGGCTGCTGCCTATGCTATTGCCGGCTTGATCAGTGATGACGAACTGAATGATGAATATGTCATTCCCGATGCCTTTGACCAGCGCGTTGCCCCGGCTGTAGCCGCTGCAGTTGCCAAAGCCGCCATGGAAACTGGTTCGGCCCGTATCCAGCGCGACCCCGAAGATATCCGTCATGAAGCGGCAGAACAGATTGCAGCACTGCATGACATGATTGACAAGCTGCACGGTTAAGGTGTGTTTGTATCCGTAGTTGCCAATATAAAATAATAATGCAATAAAAAAAGAGCTGTCTTTCTGATTTTTCCTGTATATATAGGAATAAGAAATAGAGTTAGAATACGACGGTTCTTTTTTTATGCGGATATTTTGTATAAACTATTTACATTTTCCGTAAAAATATGTATAATATCAAAATAATTACAAATTTTTATTCGCCTATGGAGGGATATACCATGAAATGGAAAACGATGATGACGGCCTGTCTGGCAGGTATCCTGGCCGTATCTGTACTGGCAGGATGTGGAAGCGAAAAGAAAGATGACGCAAAGAAACCGCTCCGCGTTGCGACGAATGCTACCTTTGTCCCCTTTGAATTCAAAGAAAACGATCAGTCTAAAGAATATCAGGGGTTTGAAATGGACCTGCTACGGGCTATTGCCAAAGAAATGGGCAGAGATGTAGAAATCAATAATATTGCGTTTTCAGGCATCATTCCTATCCTGCAGCAGGGAGATATGGATATTGCCGCCGCCGGTATGACCGTGACGAAGGAACGGGCCCAGAAGGTCAATTTCTCCGCTCCTTTCTATGAATCCAAATTAGTTGTCCTGACGCCGAATGACAGCGGTATCGATTCGGCAGATGCCATTGCAGGTAAACAGGTCGCTGTCCAGATTGGTACGACCGGTGCTCAATATGTGGAAAACCAGGGATATACGGTCAAACAGTTTGACAATAATTCCGATGTCATTATGGAATTGCAGGTTGGCGGATCGCCGGCAGCCATCCTCGATAAGCCCGTCGCCGATTATTTCCTCACCCAGGATGGAAAAGGCAAATTCAAAGTCATCGATATTCCCAATACAAAATCGGAATATCTGGCTTTTGCCTTCAATAAGAAGGATACAGAATTGATGAACCAGGTCAATGATGCTATGGCGAAACTAAAAGAAAAAGGTGAATTCCAGAAATTGTATAAAAAATGGTTTAATACCGATATGCCGGACCTGCCGAAATCCGGTGAAGACGCTCTGAAATAAGATGCTGATATAGCAGGAACCTGCCGTGGGGAGAACTGTAAAGGGTTCTTCACGCGGCAGGTTCTTTTTTTGACGGTGAGCTATTATTTTTTTATTTCCGGTGTCCGGACCGGTGTCTTATCGGTCAGACGTACCAGGAAAAAGGTAATCAGGCAGATGAGCCATTCAAAGTAAATGACGTGAGGCAGAAAACGGATCTGTGGGAACAGCTGCCACAGGAATAATCCAATAATACCTACCAGAGTAGTGGCGAAGGCGGTGTTTTTCCGGCACAGAGACGGGCAAAACATGGTGGCCAGAAAAACTAGCGTAAAGGCCGTCGTGAGCGACAAGCCGATGAGCATGACTTTGACGATGCCGACGGCATTGAAGGCCAGCCAGAGTGTTCCAGCCCCGATAATCAGGATGATAAGGCGGTTGGCCCGGACATAGCCTTTTTCAGAGATGGACGGATTGAAAAACCGTTTGTAAATATCCTGTGCTACGAGAGTGCCGGCGCCGAGCAGGATGGTGCAGGCTGTTGATACGTCGGCAGCCCAGAGTGCAGCCAGGGTCATCCCAGAGGAAAACGGGTCCAGACTCATGATGATCTGTGGCAGAGCCATGGTAGGATTCAGATCCGGGAACTGGGCTTTGGCGGCCAGTCCCAGAACGGCGGACAGGAAGCCGATAGGAAAAATGAGCAAGCCACCCAGGATAAATCCTTTACGGGCTGCTGAGGCATTTTTTGCGCCACAGGCAATCTGGACAGGTCCCTGGGCGGTAATGGCCTGAGTGGTCATGACAATGATCCAGCCCAGGAGTACGGCCAGAGACAGGCCATCGAAAGGACTGAACCAGTTAAAATCAGATGGCGGCAGTGCGTCATTGATACCGGCTATCCCACCGTCCCGCAGGAGAATGCGTATCATGGAATACACAATGCCGATATAAATAATGGCGACACTGAGCACATTGGAAAGGCCGCTGGACCAGAGACCTCCTATAGCCGTGATGCCGATAAAGACGACGGCGCTGGTAATCATCCCGCCATGAAGAGAAAAGATATCCGGCATGAGCGCGTGCAGGATAGAGCCACCGGCGACATACTGGAGAGACGTAATGCATATCATGATCAGGGACAGGCCGATGACACTGATGACACGTGCTTTTTTATCATAACACCGTTCGAACAGCTCCGGGATGGTTGTGCAGTCCAGTGACCGGTATCGGCCGGCGGCGACGATTCCCATGATGATGGCGCCAATGGCCCAGGCTCCATTATACCAGCCGGCTGACAACCCGATCTTTGTGGCGCTTTCGGCGACACCTACTGTGGAAGCAGCCCCGACGGCCATACCGGTGATACTGACAGCGACGAGCCCTGCAGAAAACTTACGGCCGGCAAACAGGTATTCTGTCGGATTCTGTCCGGCCCGGCGTTTTACATATAAAGAAATACCAAACAATAGCAGGATATACAAAATGACGATACTGAGCTGAATAGACATGAAAAACTCCCCTCTTTCCTGCCTGGCAGTGCCGCTTCCCCCTATGGCTGCCGGCATTTATGTAGTATATGGATTTATTGTATGGGAAAAAAGTTGAAAAATCAATTCATCAGGGTGAAAGAGTTTGTCATATTGAATATATATTTAACAGCTGCTGCCAGAAAAACTCAGAAGTGACATAAAACGGGCCCATCCTATGACCATCAGATAGTCACAGGATGGGCCCGTTTTATGGTGCTATGGATATAGTCAGTTAATTATCTGAATCTTCCCGTTCCAGGTCAATTTCTTTGTCTTTCATGAAATATACTTTGATGAAGACGATGATGATCATGATGATACCAATCTGCCCCAGAAGCGGATACAGGAAGCCAATGAGCTTGCCGAAACCAATCTGTGCGCCGAAAAAGGCAACGATGCCCAGGATGACGGAGACGGCCATCTTGGCGGTTTTATTGGGAAGCCACTGTTCCAGTTTGTTGATGACGACCCAGAACATGGGAGCACCTGTACTGTAAATCCCCAGAAGCAGGATAACGGAAAAGACGGCTGCCAGAGCCGGTGCGAACTGCTGTGCCAGGAACAGATTCGGTACCTGCAGTTTGGCGACTTGTTCCGGGAAGCACAGCATGGCGGCTGTCATGAGGCCGCCGGCCAGCATCAGGGCGACACCACCGCAAAAGCCGCCGAGAAATGCTTCTTTGCGGTTATTGGCCTTGCCGCCCAGTCCGGTCAGGAACGGGATAGAGCCGAATACCATGCACGATGCATAGAGTACGCCGCTGAACCAGGCTGAATCCAGAAAGGCGTATTTGGCAAACCACCAGGATTTAGTAGCGCGCAGATCATACAGGACTTCCCAGTTCTGTGCCCAGCCGCCATGGAAACTGATGAGTGTCATGAGGCCGATGCCCAGTGTAAAGAGGATGATCACAGGTCCGATAGCACCGATGATATCAGCCAGCTTCATCAGTCCCAGCATGACCGTAAGGACGCAGAGCACAGCCATGAAGACACGGCCGGCATCGGCGGGTATACCTACGAATTCAGAAGCAATGGCCCCCGTCCCGGCAATCATGATAGATACGACAGAAAACAGGAAAAGGACGGTCACCCATTCTAAGATAGTTCCTACATATTTTCCACAATAATAACGAAAAGCCTGGGTGTGATATTTCAACTTCAGGTCATAGCCTTTTTGCATCAGGGCACCGCCGAAAAACGCAAAAATCACCATGCTGATGGCTGCGCCGATAAATCCGTCCGGCCCATAAGCACCAAAAAACTGCAGGACTTCCTGCCCTGTAGCATAGCCGGAACCTATCATGAATGCACAATAGGCACCAGCAAAAATAATAATGTTTTTCAAACTTGTCTTGCCTGTCTTATTGATATCCAATGTGTTTTCCCCCTGTTTCATATAAAGTTGGACAAATTCCTGGCACAGATATTCCCCACTCTATGCCCGGAGTTCGCGTTCAATAGCGGCAATGCGTGCAAGTAGCGGTTTTACGTCATCGGGGACGCGCAGCCGGACGTGGCGTTTTCCGATTCCTTCGAAATCGACGCCATATTCGACGCGGATACCGTGTTTCCAGAAGAGCGCTCCCAGATCCGTATCGGTATCCGTATAATACAGACCGATAGGTACATCGGAGCGGGTTTCTGAAACATGCAGGACGTGCAGGCTGTCTATGAGAGCTTTTTTATTTCTGGCAATGATTTCCCGCGATGTTTTTAAGAAACCCGGATCTTTAAGAACGATGGGAATCATTTTGTCTGCCGGTGTCGTGATGGTCATTTCGCCAGGGTCTTTGGCCAGGACCGGGACCATGGGTTTGGGTAGAACGATATAACCGGCACGGAGTGCTCCCAGACCAAAGCCTTTGGAAAAGGTACGGGCAATGACCAGGTTGTCATACTCGTTGATGAGTGAGACGGCTGACTCCTCTTTATCAAGAAAATCACCGTAGGCTTCGTCGATGACGACGACGATTTCCTTTTCCAGGGCCGCATCGAGAATCCGGCGGATTTCGGACAGAGGCAGTGCCTGTCCTGTCGGGTTGTTGGGATTATCGATATAGGCAAGCCGCTGGCCCGGTTTCAGTGCTGCAATATAGCGGTCTGTATCAAAGGCAAATCGTTCTTCTTCTTTCAGCGGGACAGATACGATATCGGCACCACAGGAACGGGCGTTGGACGTATACGATGAAAAACACGGCAGCGGTGCTACGACAGTAGTGCCTTCTTCGAGGAAAATACTGTTGATGCGGCATAAAGCGCTCATGGATCCGCTCTGCATGGATACCTGGGATACATCCAGATTGGCAATATCTGAAAAATACTGGCAGATGGCACGGCGTGTTTCCGTAAATGGATGGGCCGGATATGAATGAATCAGGTCGAACGTATCGGCATAGGCTTCTTTTGACAGGGTCGGCGTGACACCGCAGGGATTGACTCCCAGCGAGCAGTCAATGATGTCCTTTTCCATAGAGGTGCCTTCATCCTTTAAATAACTGTATACGGTCACATGTTCCAGGGCGTGACGAATATGGTAATGCATACTATCACCTCACATTAATAATAATAGATATATTACAAAGCTGGCAATATGTCTTCTGATATGTATTATCAGCCTATAATACCACTATTCTACCGTGACGGTGCAGGTTTGTAAAGGGATTCCGGCAGTGTAGCGCTGTCTCAATATAGCAAGGTTCCTGCACGTTTTTTGTAAATATAGGCAATTGTTTCACGTGAAACAACTATAATGAGAACTTTTTCTATCTTCACATTTTCTTCATAGTTTCTGCACGGGTTCTCTATATTTATTGTGTATAGTATGGATATATTCAAAAGGAGGAATAAGGTATGACTATGGTAATGACTCACTATATGGAGCTGCTGTCTCTGCATCAGCCCTGGTTTTTAATTTTATTCATGCTGGTCCCGATGGTACTGGCAGAAACGATTCTGGCATCAGGGGCATTTTCTTTGTTGTATAAAGATGAACGCAGTGCTAAATGGGATTCTCTCAGCCATGTTTGTGGATTGATTCTTGGCATTTTCTTTATCTGCGCCACGGTTTACATTGTGGCATGCTATGTCCCGACTATTGAATGGCGCGGCCCCATCGATTACATTTCTATCTGGTCCTATGTACTGGCGATTATTCCTGCCGTATTGATTCTTCTCCAGGAACTGGGCATTATCTACAAGAAGCTGGACAGCACCATGAAAATTAAACGTCATATTGTGCTTATGGTCCTGTTCGTGTTATTCACTCATCTGGCCATGGTATTTGGCATGGCCGATCCCCAGCTGGCAGGATATCAGCCGCCCATGAATACGATGAATATGCAGCAGGGCAGCATGGATCATTCCCAGATGAATCATCAGATGACGAACCAGGGCGCTATGCAGCAGGGACAGATGAACCAGAATAATATGAATCAAAACAACATGAATCACAATCAGATGGATCATAGTCAGATGAATCATGAACAAATGCACAATCAGATGAACAATAACAAATAAAAGTCCATGATACAGTTTAAATGCTTCCTCGTACGGTCGATGTATGGGGAAGCATTTTTGTCTTTATATTTTGATTAGATCGATACCGGATAGTTTTCCCTCTTATTATTTTGATGTACAATAAGGGTAAAACTGGTATTGATAGGAGGTGCCTGTGTGCTCCCATATTCTATTCTCATTGCTGACGATGATGAAAAATTACTGAATGTGCTCCGCTCTTATTTTGAACAGGATCAGTGTCTGGTATACACAGCGGAAACAGGCCGTCAGGCGCTGGATATGCTCCGGCGTTATGAGCCGCAGCTTTTGATCCTCGATTTGATGATGCCTGATATGGATGGATTTGAGGTCTGTCGCCGCGTCCGTCAGACCAATGATATTCCTATTATTTTTTTGACGGCCAGAGACGATGAAACGGACCGTCTTGTTGGATTGAATATCGGCGCCGACGATTATGTGACCAAACCCTTTAACGTAAAAGAACTGATGGCCCGTGCTCATGCCTTGCTGCGACGGGCCCGGGGAGAAGTCGTGCAGCAGTCGTCACAGCTTATACGGGGAGATCTGGTTATTGATAAGGAGAAATTTACCGTTACCCGTGACGGGAAGGCAGTATCTCTTACTCCGACAGAATTTAATCTGCTGGAGGTGCTGGCCTCTTCTCCTGGCCGTGTTTTCAGTCGCATGCAGCTCATGGAGCGTGCCCAGGGCGGGTACAGTTTTGAGGGATATGAACGGACCATTGATACCCATATCCGGAATCTCAGGAAGAAGCTGGAACGGGATGCAGCCCATCCGGAATATATATTGACCGTGTATGGCATCGGATATAAATTTGGAGGGACTGAATATGACTAAGTATCATAGTCTGGTTTTCCGGCTGACAGGGATTATTTTTTTCTTGTTCATTATGACCATAGGCATCCTCCTCTTTCTGGTAAATTATCAGATGGATACTCATTTTTCCCATTATCTCTACAATCATTCTATGGAGATGGGAATGGCTATGCATGGCATGGCAGAGGAAATTTACGTTTCTTCTGTCCACAGGTCTCTCCTCTGGGTCGGCGCTGTTATGATTCTGCTCAGTGTATTTATCAGCTGGGCCGTAATCCGCCGGTTTGTCCAGCCTTTGAAGGATCTGACCGAAGCGGTACGCCATATCGAGGCCGGATCCTTCGGGGAAACTGTACTGGTAGACCGGCAGGATGAAGTAGGCCTTCTGGCTCAGTCGTTTAATGCCATGTCCCAGAAATTACAGTATAATGACACGATGCGCCGCCATCTCTTTGCCAGTATAGCTCATGAACTCCGGACACCGCTGGCTATTATCCAGGGAAATCTGGAAGGTATGATTGACAATGTCATCCCTGCTGATAAAAAGACCTTTTTGTCACTGGAAGACGAAGTTCTGCGCGTGAGCCGTCTCGTCCAGGATCTGCGGGATTTGTCTTTGGCGGAAATCAATGAACTGGAACTCCACTCTCAGTCCTTACAGGTTAATGACCTTCTTCGACAAGCCGTGAGTATGCTGGAACCGCTTTTTGAAGAAAAACAATTGCATGTCCGCCTTTCCATGGATGATGGGATCCCCCTTCTTTCGCTGGACAGGGACCGGATGAATCAGGTCATTTACAATCTCCTGAATAATGCTTTGCGCTATGTATCTCCGGAATCATCGGTACTGGTCCATTCCCGTCTGCGCACGACTGATATCAGACAGCGCGTTGAAATCTCCATTGCTGATTCCGGTCCGGGAATCAGCCGCCGTGATGTCCCCCATATTTTTGAATATTTCTACCGGGCGGATCCATCGCGAAACCGCAAGAGTGGTGGTTCCGGAATCGGGCTGGCTTTGGCACGGCAGTATGTCATCAGTCAGGGTGGGACCATCCGGGTCCGGAGTATAGAAGGAAAAGGTACGATTTTTACGATTTGTTTCCCCGTTTTATAACGAAAAAGGACGCTGGACTATGTTTCACGTGAAACATAGTTCAGCGTCCTTTCTTTTTATGTTACAATAGGTGTAATAAGAACGTGCGGCCCCAGAGAAAGGAGAACCTGTATGTTGAATATTAATCTGACTGTTGTGTATTGGTACCTGTTTTTGTTAAATATCCTGACCTTTGCCCTGTTTGGCCTGGAAAAACGCTTTCAAGACGGCGGTGCTTCCCGTATTCCAGAATGGTTTCTGCTCGTCCTGGCCGTATTGGGCGGGTCCATGGGAGCTTTTTTTGCTATTTATATCTTTACGTATAAAAAAGACCGGCCTAAATTTAAATACGGGATCCTCGCTCTGTATGCCGTACAATTTGCAATTTGTGTCCGCCTGGGCATATTCTGATTAGACCGTTGTCCTTATGCGTATAGGGCAAAACGGACCTGCCGTGAGATATGTATGGATACGTTCTCACAGCAGGTCCGTTTGTTATTTCTGTCTGCTCTTTTCGCAATGTGACCTGACTGACTCCGTAGTATCTATCAGGCCGTTACCAATTTATAACCGGCGTCAGCAATTACCTTTGCAAATTCTTCTGTAGGAATGTCACGGCTGGCTTCTACATCGGCCTTACCGCCATCGAGATCTACGGAGACGGCAGTGACGCCGTTCATAGCGGATAATGCTTCTTGTACGTGTTTCTGGCAATGCTGGCACATCATGCCTTCAATTTTTAATGTGGTTTTCATAGTGGACTCCTCTTCTTTCTCTGAAAGTAATGTATATCCTGCAGTCGTAATGACTTTTTTAAAGTCATCGGCCGGGATGACAGATGAACTGGCGACGGTAGCACTTTTACTGTCGAGATCGACATGTACCGCCGTAACACCGGACAGAGATTCCAGTGCTTTCGTAACGGTGCGGACGCAGTGCTGGCACATCATTCCGTCAATCGTCAATTGATACTGATGGGCTGCAACTGGTGCTGTCTGATCACTTGCTTCCGCGATTTCTGCGGGCGCTGCTGGCTGTGTTGTAACCACATCGGTTGTAGCTGCTGAGACAGTGTGGGTGGGTTCTGATTGTAATGTTTCACGTGAAACATGGTGGCTTTGATGATCGGGTTTGAAAAAGCGCAGGCGCAGGGCGTTCATGCAGACACTGAAGCTGGAAAGACTCATGGCAGCGGCGCCAATCATCGGATTGAGACGGATGCCAAAGGCCGGGTACAGGACACCAGCTGCCAGCGGGATGCAGATAGCGTTGTAGAAGAATGCCCAGAACAGATTTTCTTTGATGTTACGGATGACGGCTTTGCTGAGGCGGACGGCACTTACGGCATCAAGGAGATCATTGCGCATGAGTACGGCATCGGCGCTTTCAATAGCTACGTCTGTACCGGCGCCGATGGCAATTCCCAGATCTGCTTTGGCCAGTGCCGGTGCATCATTGATGCCGTCACCAATCATAGCTACTTTATGTCCCTGGGCCTGAAGGGCTGCAATATGGCGTTCTTTATCCTGTGGCAGGACTCCGGCAATGACTTGTGGGATATGGAGACGCTTGCGGATTGCTTCGGCTGTGCGCTGATTATCCCCGGTCAGCATGACCACGTCGATTCCCATTTTACCAAAGAGCGAAATCGCTTCGGCACTGCTTGCTTTTTCCATATCAGCCGCGGCAATGATGCCGATGATTTCTTTGGCATCTGCAAAGATGAGCGGCGTCTTTCCGGCGTCAGCCAGTTCATTCAGCCGTTGCTGAATGGCATCAGAAGAAATTCCTTTTTCTTCCATGAGACGGGTATTACCGGCATAATAGGTCTGGCCATTGTACACAGCTTCAATGCCGCGGCCAAAAATAGCCTTAAAGTTTGTTACGGCATGAGGAATCATATGATGGTCTCTGGCGTAATTCATAATAGCTTCTGCTAGAGGATGTTCGCTCCCCTGTTCCATGCTGGCAGCTAGTGTAAGCAGCTGATCTTCTGTTCCCTTCCGGACCCATATATCGGTTACACGGGGGCGGCCTTCTGTAATCGTACCGGTTTTGTCCATGACGACGGTATCAATGGCATGAGCTGTTTCCAGAGCTTCACCGGATTTGATGAGGATACCGTTTTCGGCTCCTTTTCCGGTACCCACCATGATAGCGACCGGTGTTGCCAGCCCTAGTGCGCAGGGGCAGGAAATGACAAGAACAGAAATGGCTGTAGAGAAGGCAAATTCTGCATCGGCACCGAGCAGGAAATACCAGACCAGACCTGTGATAACGGCGATGGTCATGACGACGGGAACGAAAATCCCGGAAATTTTATCAGCCATTTTGGCAATAGGTGCCTTGCTGGCACTGGCTTCGTCTACCAATTTAATAATCTGGCTGATTGTCGTATCTGCTCCGACACGGCTGGCTCTGACGTGGATAAATCCTGTTTTGTTAATCGTAGCTGACGTGACCGAATCACCCTGCTGTTTTTCTACGGGAATGCTTTCTCCTGTAATAGCGGCTTCATCGATACTGGTCGATCCTTCGGAAATGATGCCATCGGCAGGAATGCTTTCTCCCGGACGGATGACCATTTCATCGCCTACGGCAAGTTCTTCTACGGGAATGACCGTTTCTTTACCATCGCGGAGCACCGTTGCCTGCTTGGGGGCCAGGTCCATTAATTTTTCAATGGCCGTACTGGTTTTGCCCTTGGCCCGGGCTTCCAGGTATTTTCCGATGTCGATAAGGGTGACGATCATACCGGCTGATTCAAAATAGAGATTGGTACTGTACTGGGAAACGAGGGCCCAGTCCCCATGTCCCATGCCCCAGCTCATGCGGAAAATGGCAAAGACTCCATATACCGCTGCAGCCATAGATCCCATGCCGACGAGGGTATCCATATTCGGTGCTCCCTGGAACAGCGTCCGGAAGCCGTTGATATAATACTTCCGGTTTAGATACATAATGGGCAGTATGAGTAGGAACTGGGTAAAGGCAAAGGTAATGGCATTTTCATCGCCGTGGAATACCGCCTGGAACGCTTCCGGTACAGGAATGCCGAACCATTCCAGGAGCATGTGGTGCATGGCGATGTACATGACGGGAATCAGGAACAGGATAGACCAGATCAGGCGGTGTTTCATGGCCTTCATATCTTTTTTTGCCAGATCAGAAGGGCTGGGTTCTGAAGCAGCTGTGGCCTTTTTGTTTTCCCCCGAAAGGGTTGCCCCGTATCCGGCATCTATGACGGCCTGAATGATATCCTGGCTGGAGAGTGTTCCTTCATCATAATCGACCTGCATGCTATTGGTCAGTAAATTGACGCTGGCTTTTTTCATGCCGTCCAGTTTGGAAACGGCCTTTTCGACCCGGCTGGAGCAGGCAGAGCAGCTCATACCAGTAATGGCATATTTTTCATGTTTCATTTCATATCACCTACTTCATTAATTTTTGCAGCATACAGACGAGTTCATCGACGACTTCATCTTTTCCTTCACGGATATCGTGGACGACACAGCTTTTGATATGCTGGGCCAGTAATTCCTTATTGAATGAATTCAGTGCCGACTGGATTGCGCTGACCTGCATCAGGATATCGACGCAGTAGCGGTCGGCTTCAACCATATTGCGGACACCGCGTACCTGGCCTTCGATGCGGTTGAGGCGGGAAATGAGGCTTTTGTATTCTTTACTGTTTTTATCACGGTATTTATGTTTGGGACCGGCACAGCAGCACATTGCAGGCTGGTTTTCTGTTATTTCCGTCAGTTGCTTTTTCTCTTCCATCGTATCATCCTCCCATATACCCCTGCCGGGTATCTGAAAGTATCATATACCGATGAGGGGTATATGTCAAGAGTAAACAAGAATTTTTTTCAAAAAATAAAAAATATAGAATGACAATTTTTAATAACAAAATAATATAAATGCAGAAAAATTAGCGTAAACGGCGATATAACAGAGGAAAGACGTTTTTGCGACAAATACTATGAAAAGAAAAATAAAAACGCCTTAAAAAGGCGCTTTTGATGACCGGCTGTTACAAGCAAAAAAAGACCGTACACGATGGTGGAAACCTTCATGCACGGTCTTTTACCTCTATGCTAAATTATTTGAGAAGTTTGGCAACTTCCTGTGTTTCGTCCGTAGCTTTATCGGCACCGGCGATGATGGCACCCTGAGCTACGATGCAGTCCAGGTTCTTATCTTTGCGGACCTGTTCAACTTTATTGACGACATCTTTTTCAATGGGAACGATGAGGCTGTTTTCCAGTTTGCTCAGATTCTGGGCGAGCTGACGGCCTAATTCCTGTTTTTCCTGATCTGTTTTCAGAGTCGGGGCTTTTTTAGCGAATTCCTGATTGGCGTTTTTGATGGCAGACTGCATCTGGGCGCTTACTTTCGGGAAATCTTTATGAGATTGGACGAGGGTATCAAAATTGACATAGCCAACACCGGCAGCAAAAGCGGAAGAAGCAGCGACAACGCTCATCATCCCTACTACGGCGAGGGAAGCCAGTTGTTTTCTTAATTTCATTATATAATCCTCCTGAATTTTAAAAATAATAGGGTTACTGTCTGTTTAGATATTATATCAGAATAGAACGGAAAGTACAACGGTTGTGACCATACTGTGATTATAATTCACAAAATATTTAAGGTTTTGCATCGGGCTGGACCGGTTCTGATACATCCACAGTTTCATCTTCGTCTTTGATATAGATGTATTTATCCTTTTTCAGCTTGTCGATGATTTCCGGGGCCATGGTCAGCAGTTTTTCAAAAGCAGAGGCCTGGTATCCGCCTTTTTTTATGGAAAACATCTCTACTCTGTCCCCTTTGATGACCAGGACGGCTGTTGGTTCCATTTTAGCACCGCCGCCGCCACCGCCACTCTGGCGGCCTGTTTCTTCTTTGCCGTTTACGCCTCCTGTACCGAAGCCAAAGGTGATATCTACAAAAGGAACGAGAATCGTATCGCCGATATGTACAGCCTGGCCGACGACCGTTTCTACTTTGATCATATTCTGGAAATTTTCAAAGATTGTTTCTAAATTATTTTTTATATAATTTTTATCCATGAGCGAGTTCCTTTCTGTGCTGACGTGCCGCCCAGAGCAGACGGCGGACTGGCCGGGAAATGATAAACGAAAGGGCGTATAGTGCGATGACACCGGGATAGATGCGGCCGGTAATCCGGATGTGGCAATCATAGACTTCTTCCAGAAAATCAAATTGCAGATTTTGTACAGCTTCTGGCAGGAGCATATAGAGAAAACCGGCCACCATGCCTGTCTGATGCGGCTGGGGAAGGCCCAGCGTCCCTGTCGTCTGCAGTGTGCGGATACGGCTGTGATGCAGCAGGCGCAGGAAGAAAGACAGGCAGGAAGAAAGACATTCTTCAGACAACGCATAGTCCTTCCGCCAGAATGTGTCTGATGCGGCAGAGGAATCTTCTGATTCCGGTACCTGTGGATCATGCAGGGCTTTGCGGAGCATTTCTTCTGACAGCGTATCGTCATCTTCCAGGCTTTCCGGTTCCGGCGCAGATTGGCCGGGAGCAGCATTGCCGGGCGGCTGTTCCTGACGGACTGCCATTTTTTCATGCCAGCCTGTATAGCAGATTTTCCTGGGTTTCTGACCGAATGTGTAATCCCATTCATAATACAGGCCGTGATTCAGAAAGGAGAGTACAGCCTGCACGTGAAAGGGGGACCGGATATCCAGGTTCAGACTATAGGTGAAGGGCAGAAAGAGAAAGAGGGAACACAGCATAGCGATGAATGCCAGCAGGCTTATCAGTATCAGCATGTTGTTCTCCCCTTCCCCGGCAGTTGCCGGTATTCCTTGTTATACTAAAGAGTATTCGCCGCAGTTCAGGAATTTCCTTTTTCCCTTATGCTTCTTCTCCTGTCTTATGGAAAATACAGTCTACATCAGTATCGCCGAAGCAGCGGCTGCAGGAAATACAGGTTGCCGGTTCTGTATCACCACTGCGCCACCGGTTTGGCAGATCCGGCTGACGAAGGAGCGGGCGGCACATGGATATAAACGATACCGGAACGGCATCAAGGAATTCTTCCATTTCAGAGGCACTTCTCCAGCCGCCGACGACACCCACATCGGTCTGTCCCTGCAGTTCTCTGGCGGCTTTTTCTGCGTACGGGGCAAAGTACATGGGTTCCTTCGTGCGGCGGATTGCGCGGATCGGGCCTTTGCGGGGCAGGGATGACGTATTGCCGCCGCTGATTTCAATGGCAGATATACCGTCGTCGGCCAGCCAATGCATGACCTGCAAGCTTTCTTCTGCAGTCATACCGCCTTCTTTCATGAAATCGGCACAGTTTAATTTGACCCATACAGGGAAATCGCTGCCGGCCGTTTTTTTGATGGACGCAATGCATTGACGGAGGAAACGGGCGCGTCCCATGAGGTCGCCGCCATATTCGTCGCTGCGCTGGTTATAGTAGGGAGTCAGGAATTTACTGGCCAGATATCCGTGGGCCCCATGGAACTGTACACCGTCAAATCCGGCCTTGCGGGCGCGCAGCGCTGCCTGGCCTGCATCATCGATGAGACGCTGGATCTGCTCAATCGTAAGTGCCTGGGATTCCTGCTGCGCACGACCGATTTTATCGGGAATGCCACTGGGGCTGACAATGATACGGTTCTCCCCTTCCGGCACCATGATAGCCGAACCCATGAGGACAATCTGGGCGATGATCTTCCCGCCTTTGTCATGGACTGCCTGGGTAACGGCCATCAGAGGAGCAATACAACTATCGTCATCGAGCAGTATCTGGTGATGCTGGTGCGGTTCCAGTCTGGAAGCGGCTATCATACCGGTAATGATGATACCTGTTCCTCCTTCTGCCAGTGCCTCATACATGTGGCAGAGCTTATCTGTCGGACGTCCTTCTGCATCAGCCATACCTTCAAACGTTGCAGACCGGACAATACGGCAGGCTGCATGAATGCCGCCTATGGTACACGCATCAAATAACATGAAAATCTCTCCTTGTATATTCTATAGTAATCAATTATATGGAACTATTACTGCCATATAATTGATTATTATAAACTAAAATAGGGAACGTGGCTAGGGATATCCTGGCTGGCTCTTTTGAAACAGGTACGCTTTTTCTTTGAATATGATAGGAATTTTAATTAAATTCGTGTATAATATACACGTACGTTGGAAAACGGGAGCATGCATACGGTATCCTGTTTTCTTAATCTCTAATTCACGAAGGGATGTTGAAGCAATGGCAACAGCAATGGTATTAGGCACCCAGTGGGGTGATGAAGGTAAGGGCAAGATTGTTGATTATCTGGCACAGAAGGCCGATGTAGTTATCCGCTCCCAGGGCGGGAATAACGCCGGTCATACTGTCGTGGTAGATGACAAGGCCTTCGCGCTGCGCCTTCTGCCATCAGGGATCTTGTTCTCTGATAAGACGTGCATCATCGGCAGTGGCGTCGTAGTAAACCCGGAAGTTCTCCTCCAGGAACTGGATGGCATGAAAGAAAAGGGAGTCAAGGTCAGCAAGCTGGAAATTTCCACGCGGGCCCATGTGATTATGCCGTACCATATCCGCATCGATGAAGAAGATGAAAAGCTCAAGGGAGATGCCAAAATCGGCACGACGAAAAATGGTATCGGCCCCTGCTATGCTGATAAGATCAATCGTGTCGGCATCCGCATCGGCGATTTGATGGACAAGGATATTTTTGCAAAAAAACTGCGTGTCAATCTGAAATTGAAGAACCGCCTTTTTGAAACCTATTATGGCTGCCAGGGTTTTGACTTCGATACGATTTATCAGGAATACCTTGGATATGCCGAACGCATCCGTCCCTATGTAAAAGATACAAACTATTCTGCCAACGTATATGTCAATGAAGGCAAAAAAGTGCTGTTTGAAGGTGCCCAGGCAACGATGCTCGATATCGATCATGGCACGTACCCGTTCTGCACCAGCTCCAATCCGACAGCTGGCGGTGCCTGCACAGGCTCTGGTGTCGGCCCGCGCCGCATGGAAAATATCGTGGGCGTCGTCAAAGCCTATACGACCCGTGTCGGAGCCGGCCCCTTCCCGGCGGAACAGAATAATGAAGTTGGGGAATATCTGCGCAATACAGGTCATGAATTCGGCACAGTAACAGGCCGTCCGCGCCGCTGCGGCTGGCTGGATACGGCTGTTGTCAAATATGCAGCCATGCTGAACAGCCTGGATTATCTGGCCATTACCCGCCTGGATATCCTCGATGACCTGGATACGATAAAAATTTGTACCGGTTACCGGTACAATGGCCAGCTCCTGCCGGAATATCCGGCCAGTCTGGAAGTGCTGGAACAGGTCGAACCGGTATATGAAGATATGCCGGGCTGGAAGACGGATATTTCCGCCTGCAAGACCTATGATGAATTGCCGGAAGCGGCACGCAAGTATGTAGAACGCATCAGTGAACTCGTCGGCGTACCTCTGGGTATCGTCTCAGTCGGTCCGAACCGCAGCCAGACGATTATCCTTCAGCCGATTTTCTAACGCTATTTTGGGTTTTCACCATAACGATAAACGAAAAGCGGGCCCTGCTCACGGGGCCTGCTTTTCGTTTATGGACAGGAAAAAGAGGCTATCCATGAAGACAGCCTCTTTTTGAGCGTTCCGTTTTTAGTTTTCAGAGGTATGATGTACCAGGATTATTCATGGCAGTTATGGGAGCAGCTGGCACAACCGGACGGGCTGCAGCCCCCTTCTCCACCGACATGGTTCATGCCGACGATGGCCGTGACGGCTTTGCGCGGCACGAGCATATTGGTCGGCGTAACAGAAATGCCAATCTGGGCAGCCTGCAGGGCCTGCACCAGCGTGACTTCCTGCTTCTGCGGCGTATCGCTGTGTCCCGGCGTGATGCGCCACAGAATTTTATAACCTTCCGGCGCGCCGAGGGTGTCGATATATCCGCATAATTGTCCTACCATCTGTTCCGTTGCGATGGAAATGGCAGAATCCATGAGAATTCCCTTGGTGAAATTTTTCTGCATGAACAATTCGTCACAGGCATCTTCTACTTCTTTCCCGAGGGTGACGGCCATGATGATGGCGACTTCTGTATTTTCCAGATAATTGCGGACCGTTTCTCCTTCGATGACGAACGGATCATTACATAAAAATGTGTGCGTATCTTTGTCGTAAAAGAACTGATAAAATACGCTGACCGGCTGGGCCAGGCGTACGACGGTCTGGCAGACTTCTTCCGCAAGTTCCGGTGTCGCATCGTCAACAGCGCGCTGCCCTGCCAGGGTGAGTACATTATTGGCATCGATATGTTTCAGATTTCCTTTATATACAGGCATAGATATCCTCTTTTCCCGGATTATCGGTGATAATCCTGACTTTTTGTTCCATTATAGCAAGTTTTTCTTCCTGTGGCTAGCAAAAGGTACAAAAAGGCGGGGATGGGCCTTTTTGATGAGCATGAAATATTTGCTAAAATAATCATAGCAAGGTATACTAATATATAGACTTAAATTTAGAAATGAGGTGACTGCGTTGGCTCATATTATTGCCGTAACAAACCAGAAAGGCGGCGTGGGCAAGACGACGACCAGCATCAATCTGAGCGCCTGTCTGGCAGACTGCGGCAAGCGTACCTTGTTGGTGGATCTGGACCCCCAGGGCAATGCGACGAGCGGCCTGGGTATCGATAAAGAGAGCCTTTCGGGCAACTTATATGACTGCCTGATTGACGGCGTACCGATGGAACAGGTACTGCAGAAGACGGCAGTAAAAAAATTATCCGTCATTCCGGCGACCATGGATGTAGCCGGGGCAGCCGTAGAATTAGTCAATATGGATAAGCGGGAACAGGTACTGAAGCAGTCCCTGACGGCCTTATTGGAAGCGGCGAAGAAGCCTTATGATTTCGTGCTCATCGATTGTCCGCCTTCCCTGGGACTCCTGACCATCAATGCCCTGGTGGCATCGGATCACGTACTGATTCCTGTGCAGTGTGAGTTTTATGCACTGGAAGGTCTGGCCCAGCTGATGCAGACCGTTGAGATGGTACGGGATAATATGAACAGCAGTCTGCGCCTGCTGGGCCTGCTGCTCACCATGTTCGATGGACGTACGAATCTGTCCCTGCAGGTTGCCGAAGAAGTGAAAAAGTATTTCAGCGGCCAGGTGTTCCGCACGATTATCCCGCGCAATGTGCGACTGGGAGAAGCGCCGAGCCATGGGGAGCCCATTACCGTGTACGATCCTCATTCCCGTGGAGCTGAAGTGTATCGAAAATTAGCCAGAGAGGTGATTCGCCGTGTCGGTTAAGAAAAAGGGACTTGGCAGCAATGCCATTCTGGGAAGCCGGCTTCAGGCACTGGGATTAAAAGAAAAAAAGATAGATGAAATAGATAAGGCGGCATCCGGTGATGGCACTATGCCGGCCGAACTGGATATTACGGCGATTGTACCGAATCCCCGTCAGGCACGGCGGGAGTTCGACAAGGCGGCATTGGAAGAACTGGCTTCTTCTATCCGCCAGTATGGCCTGATTCAGCCGCTGGTCGTGCAGAAGAAGCCCGATGGCACCTACGAACTGGTAGCCGGGGAACGGCGGCTGCGGGCGGCCAGAATGGCTGGTCTGAAAACGATTCCGGCACTGGTACGGGAGTATACGCCCGATGCGGCAGCCGAAGTCTCCCTCATCGAAAACCTGCAGCGGGAGAATCTGAATGTCATGGAAGAAGCGGCGGCATATGACATGCTGATCCACACTTTTGGGCTGACTCAGGAAGAAGCTGCGCAGAAAGTAGGGAAAAGCCGTCCGCACGTAGCCAATATGCTGCGTCTGCTGAAACTGCCTGACGAAATCCACCAGTTCCTGCGAGACGGGACGCTATCTATGGGGCAGGCCCGTCCTCTCCTCCAGCTTCCGGACAAAGACCGGCAGCTGGCAGCGGCCGATCAGATTATCCGCCAAGGATTATCGGCGCGGCAATGTGAGGCCCTCGTTGTCCGCATGCTGCAGGGGGGTACGGATAAGGAACAGAAAGAACCCGATGCCTATCTGGAAGCCATGCAGGACCGGATTAAAATGCACCTGGGAACCAATGTTTCCATCCGGTTCAACCGGAAGAGGCAGAAGGGGAAAATTGAAATCTCCGTAGCGTCAGAAGCCGAATTCGAGCGGCTCCTGGCTCTTTTGACAGAAGAAAAGACCGGAGATGGCACGGAAACGCCATCTTCTTTTACAGTTTAGAAAAAAATCCTGGAAACCGGTTGTTTTTTAGAGTTCTTTTGTGTAATATAAGGTACAGACTTTTTTTGAAATACGGCAGGAGGAAAGACATGTTTTACGGATTAGACTGGCAGATTATTTATCTGGCTGCCGCCGGCGCTGTGGGAGTGCTGTTGTTGCTGTTGATCATCTACATAGGCGTACTGACCCATCGCATGGGTAAACTCAAAGAAAAATACGAGTTTTTTATGCAGGATGAAACGGGAAAGAGTGTAGAGGCCAAGCTGCATGAAGATGTTGCCAGACTGCATGATCTGCAGGATTCACTGGAACTCATCCACAAGACCCAGAAAGATATTATGGCCGTGCAGAATCACTGTTTCCGCAAAATCGGCTTTGTCAAATACAATGCCTTTGATAATATAGGCAACAATCTGAGTTTTGCCTTTACCGTACTGGACGGCAAAAACGATGGCTTTTGTCTTTCCAGCGTCTATGGCCGTAATGAATCCCGTATTTTTGCCAAACCCATTGTCGATGGCAAATGTCTGTATGGTATGAGCGAAGAAGAAAAAGAAAGTCTGGATAATGCCCTGCAGTACACGGGCACACTGGATACGGTACAAAAGGATTAAAGAGGGGACTATCTTTGAAATTTCAGGATTTTCTTGCGCGTTTGAAACAGAGCGCCGCCGGTATGACAGACCATGCTCCCCGCCTCAGGCGTACGGAGCCGCTGGTCCTGACACCGGGGCAGTATAAAAAAGTAATGGCAGCTGTCATCGCAGGCGTTGTCGTGATTGCTGCCGGACTGTGCATCGGCATATATGAATTTATATCGTTGCAGCACATGAAGGAACAGAACGCGCTTCACGAACAGCAGCTGGAGCTGATGCGGGAAAAAACGACATCTCTCCAGGAAAAAATGGATAAAATGGATGCCCTCGACCAGGAGCTCCGGCAGATGGTCAAGGGGGCAGGTACAGGTGATAGCCCAAAAGGTGAAGGTGGCGTAGCAGGACAGCAGAAGAAATCACCGGACGTTTCTCATGCTGACTACAACGACCTGCTCCATGCCACCTCGCGGCTGGAAACTAAAACAAATGCCCGCATCATCAGTTTCATCACGCTGAAAACCGTGCTCAGTGATACAGCCGGTCAGCAGGTCCGGGAGATGCAGCAGATTTCCAAAAAGTATCAGGCTTCCAATTATCCGTCTATCTGGCCGGTTAACGGTACGATTACGTCGAACTTTGGCTACCGGGGCAACCCCATTGGCGGTGGTACAGGCTACCATGAAGGGCTGGACATCGCTGTCGATTACGGGACACCGGTACGGGCTACGGCTTCAGGCAAAGTCACTATGGCCGGATGGGTCGATGGCTACGGCAATCTCGTAGAAATCGATCACGGTGGCGGTTTTGTCACCCGCTATGGTCACAATTCGATGCTTCTCGTCGTCGTAGGCCAGGAAGTGAAGACCGGCGATATCATTGCGCTGGCAGGCAGTACGGGACGCAGTACGGGACCGCATTGCCACTATGAAGTACGTGTCAACGGCACTCCGACGGATCCGTTGCTGTTTTTACCATAATTTATCACAAGAAGATAAAACAGGGGGGGACGGATAACGGGACCACCCTGTTTTTTTGCGAAAAGGAGACACATGCTATGAAACGTATCAGCACCCTGCTGGCGGCAGGCCTCTGCCTGCTGTCCCTGGCTTTTCTGGCCTCAGGATGCAGCAAACAGGCTCCACAGGCCGTTCAGCGCCAAGAAGTGCTGATTGGCACCAATCTCTCCCTCACCGGACCTGGCGAGACGTACTGCCGTTCTACGGAACAGGGTGTAGAGCTGGCCCGGGATATACTGAATGAACAGGGCGGACTTCTGGGCAAGGAAGTCAATCTGGTCAGCGTAGATAATCATGGCAATGCCGATGATGCGGCTACGGCAGTGCAGCAGCTGGCGACACGCCATGTCAGTGCCATTATAGGCCCCAACATGACGGCCTGTGCGACCGCTGTCATGCAGCCGGCAGAAGCGCTGCGCATCCCCGTAGTCAGTCCGGCCTGTACTGACCCGGATATTACCGTCGATGCCAGATCACGGCAGGTATACCAGTATATGTTCCGGGCTACCTTCATCGATCCCTATCAAGCCCGGGCTATGGGAGAATATGCTATGGAAGATCTTCATGTGACCCGGACGGCAGTTCTTTATAACGGGGAAAGCTCCTATTCCAAAGGGCTGGCGGAATTTTACCGCAGCACCATAGAAGCCCGCGGCGGCACCGTCACGACGTTTGTCGATCTGGCTGATTACGATGGCAATCTGGCAGCGGCACTCGATGCTGTGCGGCAGGATCCCGGACAGGCCGTATATGTGCCGCTCTATGATAAAAAGGCGCGGGAGCTGATTGTCCTTGCCCGCTCTTCCGGTATGACGACTCCTCTTCTGGGAGCCGATGGCTGGAACGGGCCGGCTCTTGCCAAAAGCGTGGATCCGGCGTATCTGACAAATCTGGTGTATACCGATCATTATGCCAATGACGTTCACGAAGAAACAGCAGAAACCTTTGCCGAACGGTATTATGAAAAATACGGGGAATGGCCGGACAGTTATGCTGCGCTGGGCTATGATTCACTCATGATGATTGCTGAGGCAATCCGCCGTGGGAATTCTGACAAGCCACAGCAGATTGCCCAGGAACTGGCCAAGACCATCGATTTTACAGGAGCGACGGGACACATCATCCTTGATTCCAACCACGATGCCATCAAGGCCGTCTTCATCCTCACCTTCTGGGAAGGCGAACCGGCTCTTTTGGAAAAACAGCCGGCAGTCAATATACAATAGCATAAAGGCATAGAAAATATGTAAAATTGCAATACAGATATTCTCAAAAAATATTTACAAATGAGAATTAAGATGATACTATATGCGTAAAGAACAGACTGCACAGACGGTCGGGCGCAAGCAGCAGGCAGGGCCTGCGGGACTACATATAAGTAAGGATATGCGGTTCCGCAGGTCCTGTTTGTTTATTTCATGATAAAGGAAGTTTTTATGATGACTACTGACGAAATTGCACTCAAACGCCGTACGGCTTGTCTTTCCGTACTCAGCAATACTCTTCTTGTAATAGGCAAATTATCCATCGGGCTCCTGACCGGTACGGTCAGCCTCATTTCTGAAGCCATCCACTCCGGCGTCGATCTCCTCGCCGCGGCCATTGCCTGTCTGGCCGTGCGAAAATCCTGTCTGCCGCCGGATCAGGACCATGATTATGGCCATGGCAAAGTGGAAAATGTCTCGGCGGCATTCGAATCCCTGCTGATTATCGTAGCGGCCCTGAGCATTCTCTATGAAGCGGCCGGTAAATTTTTCCATCCTCAGATACCGGAATCCCTGGACTGGGCTATCGTCATCATGCTGGCATCCAGCCTGATCAATGCTGTTGTGTCTGCCCGTCTGTATTATGTCGGGGAAAAGACCGGTTCAGAAGCCCTGAAGGCTGATGGCATGCATCTGCGGGCTGACGTATGGACGTCGGCTGCCGTCATGGCAGGGATTTTTCTCATGAAAATCACGGGCTGGGCCATTCTGGATCCGCTCATCGCCTGCCTCGTCGCCCTGGGGATTCTCCGCGTCGGGTATAAAATGTGCCGTCGCAGTTACGATGACCTGACCGATGCGTCTCTCAGTGATGCGGAAGAATCCAAAATCGGCCATATCATCATGGAAACACCGGGAGTTAAAGGGTATCACCATCTGCGTACCCGCATTTCCGGCTCGGAAACTATCATGGATTTCCACCTGGAACTGGATCGCACGCTTCCCCTGTCCCAGGCTCATGCCATTTCGGATAAAGTAGAATCGGCATTGCAAAAAAAATACGGGCCCTGTGATCCTATGATTCACCTGGACCCGAGATAAACGGATGATATTCAGATGTTACAGTACGGTGCGTAGCGTACCAGCTCCTGCCGCCAGGCTTTCCAGTCGGGCATGAAGCGGCTCATCCAGCCGTAAAAACGGGAGGAATGATTACATTCCAGAAAATGGCATAACTCGTGGAGGACGACCTGATCGATACAGCCATCGGGCATGACAGCCAGATAGGTATTGAGACTGATCCGCTTCCGGGCTGGCGTACAGGAACCCCAGCGGGAGCGCATCCGCCGCAGTGTGACCGTGGGAAGAGGCACGCCGTATGGCTGCAGCCGGGGATAGATGCGGGCTATACTGGCAGTAAATAAAGGGCCTGCCTGCTGACGCAGGTATTGGTGATAGAGACGGGCCCGCTGGCTCTCCTCATCACCATGAGGCATTTCCATGTACAGGAAATCACCTCTTTCATATACCTTTCCAACCGGGCCGGGAACGACGCAGAGTGTCAGCGGGCGGCCATGAATATAAAGGACATCACCGGTATTCAGTCTGAATGCCGGCTTTTTTTCTATCTGGGCCAGCGTTTTTATAATGAATGGCGTTTCCCGGAGCAGAAAGGTATCAATCTGGTCTTTAGAAACGAAGGCCGGAGCGGATACGTGAATAGAACCATCGCGGCGGATGCGGAGATTGATGTTTTTGACGGCTTTCCGGGTCAGTTCATAGGAAAATGAATGGGTGCCGTTTTGGAAATGACATTGGGCAGAACGTGGCATAGTGACTCCTTTGAAAGGAAAGATTCCTGTGGCAGGACCGGTATAGGGATGATACCGGCCCCGCACTTTTTCATACTTCCTCTACTTTATACTGAAATACCCTGTTTGTCTATAGGCTTTATTGGAAGGTCACCCATAATCATGTCTATCAGGGCTTCAATATGTATGGCCATCGTATCGAGAACTGGTACAGGTGTCTGTACTCCTTGGAAAGCAAGGGGGAGTTCTGTGCAACCGAGAACGATGCCATCAATATGATTTTCCTCTTTCAAGCGTTGTATGATACGCAGGAAAGCCGCTTTTGTATCGTTCTTTATGATTCCCAGTTCCAACTCAGAAGAAATTTTATGATGGATATATGATATTTCTGTTTTATCCGGTGTAATCATTGCGATGTGTGCACGCTGGAAAGGAACTTTAAAAAAATCTTCCTGCATTGTTACCGCTGTACCAAGAAGTCCCAGCGTCTTATAGCCTGCCCGGCAGGCGGCCTGACAGGTGGTTACTGGCATGCTGATTAATGGAATAGGTGAACGATCTTGGAGTTGATCAAATACGATATGAGGTGTATTGCCGGTCATTGCTGCGAAATCACAGCCTGTCGCAGCCAGATTATGAATTCCTTCTGATACGTATTGAATCAGCCCCGCATAGTCTTTTTGCTGGCAATAGTGTAAAATTTGGAAGACATCGAGACTTTCTATCGTCAATTTAGGAAATTGCTTTCTTCCTGATTTTTTTTGTACGCCAAAGACGATTTTTTTATAGTATGGAATTGTGGATTCGGGACCAATACCACCGATTAAGCCTAATTTTTTCATATAAAATCCTCCTGATATAGAACCGTTTTTTTGTGCTATAATTTATATTCGTAAAACCGTTGATTTTCTTGGATAGAGCCATGCAAAAGTAAGGGCGCTATACTGACAAGGCGGAATCCATACTGTTCATATAAATGAGCAGCAGGCATATTACCGGCGTATGTGTCAATTCGGAATGTAATACATCCATGAGACCTGCCATAACGACAGGCAAAATCCAGAATGCGATGAGCGATTCCCTGGCCGGAATACATGGGGCGGATGCAAAGCGTGTGCAATACCAGCACATGTTGGGGCAGGGCAGGATATTTCCAGGGTTGTTGGGCATATTCTGCTGGTTGTTCCTGATTTATCCGGAAAGAACCTGTGATGATTCCTGCTGTTCTTACGACATACATATCCTGAAGCGAAACAGCCTGTTCCGCAGTCTCATATGTGGGATATATATGGGGTTTCCAGTTTGTCCAAGCTTGTGTGTCTGCCTCATAGGCAAATAATTCATCATAGGTATGGGCGATAATGGCAGTGTCAGCAGGAGTTGCGATAGTGATTACCATAGAACCTCCTTTGGAAGAGAATACGGACTATTGCAATATCCAAAATACATCTGTATACTATAGTATACAGAAATTATACGTCATTAAGAAAATAAAATCAAGACAAAATGTATACTATAGTAAAAAGGAGATTGTTATGGATTTTGCTGATAGAATCAGAGAATTGCGCAAATTAAAAAAATTATCTCTTGATGAAGTATCTCAACGCTGTGGTGTGAGTAAATCTATGATTTCTAAAATAGAACGAAAAGAAAAGATGCCTACATTACAGATAGCGGCCAGAATATCTGAAGCGTTGGATACGACATTGTCTTCTCTCCTGGCAGAATCTTCTACGGAAGAACTAGTTGTAACAAAGGAACAGGAACGAGTGGTTTTTTGTGATGAATTGACTGGTTTCAGGCGGGAATTACTTTCACCGCAGCGGCCGGAACCCGAATTGGAATTTATTGAAAATCACATTCCTTCTGGTTCCTCCTCCCCTCTATTCCCGCCACATCGCAAGGGAGTGGAAGAATATATTACTGTTACCCGGGGAATATTGACGGCATGTATAGGTCAGCAGCATATACGACTTCAGGCGGGTGATTCTCTTTTTTTTAAAGCAGATGTCACTCATCAATTTTGTAATTCCGGAAAGGAAGAGTGCTGTTATTATCTTGTCATAGATAGTTACAAATCTAAAACGTGATAGAGGGGGCCAGATCGCAGCCAATAGGTCTTTGGTTGTATAATAAGACGTGTCTGGCATTAAATGATAAAATATAGTTATTTCCTCTGTAGAAAGGTGTCTGCCTTATGTTAGATTTTACGGCGATTGATTTTGAAACAGCCAATAAATATGCCAATAGTGCCTGCTCACTAGCGGCTGTCACTATGCATGACGGCCAGTGCGTCCGCGAGGGATACACGCTTATCCGGCCGCCCTTTATGGTATTTTCTCCTGATAATGTACGGATTCATGGCATCACTCCCGACCAGGTAGCGCATAAACCGAAGTTCGACCGCCTCTGGCCATCGGTGCGGCTCCATCTGGAAGGGCGCATCCTGGTTGCTCATTATGCCGTCTTCGATACGCGGGTCCTGCGCAGTCTTTTGAAGACCTATCACTTGGAAAAACCGCAGGCGTCCTATGCCTGCACTGTCGAAATTTCACGCCGCGTCTGGCCTGATCTGCCCAACCACAAGCTGGATACAGTGGCGGATTTCCTGGGATATACTTTCCACCATCACCAGGCTCTGGATGATGCCCGGGCTTGTGCCCTCATCGTCGTCAAGGCAGCCGAAGCCGTCGGGGCTTCGTCCATGGAAGAACTACTGGAAAAAACGGGATTATCTTTGAAGCCGTTATAGCTTCAGGTAAACAATATACGGCTTTTGCATATGCAGTATTTTCCTATGCCGAGTTGCTATATAGCACTTACAATTTGTGTAAAAATAGCTATAATGAAACCAGATATTGCCTATGAGGAAAGGAGATTTTTATGATGAAAATTGTCTTATTGGAATCGTTAGGTATCAGTCAGGAATTACTTGATTCGTATGTGAAACCCCTGAAAGAAAAAGGGTATGAATTTGCTGCGTATGAACGCAATGATGACCCGGCCGTCCAGATTGAAGAAGCAAAGGATGCCGATATCCTCATCATCGCCAACATGCCCCTGAAGGCAGAAGTCATCAATGCCTGCCCGAAATTGAAATATATCGATGTGTCCTTTACAGGTGTCGATCATGTCGCTCTCGATGCTGCCAAAGCTAAAGGCATTAAGGTCAGCAATGCGTCCGGCTATTCGACCGTTGCCGTAGCCGAATTGACCATCGCCATGATGCTCGATCTGCTCCGCCGCGTACCTCAGGTCGATGCAGCCTGCCGTGCTGGCGGTACGAAGGCCGGCCTTGTCGGCAATGAACTGGAAGGCAAGACAGTTGCTCTCGTCGGCACCGGTCATATCGGCCATCGCGTCGCCGAACTGGTCCATGCCTTTGGAGCCAAAGTCATCGCCTATAACGGATTTTCCCATAAAGCCAATACGGATCTGATTACCTACCTGCCCATGAAAGAAATGATGGAACAGGCTGATATCGTCAGCCTCCATTGTCCGGTTACGGATCAATCGAAGGGCCTGATCAATAAGGAAACCTTATCTTACATGAAGCCGACGGCATTCCTCATCAACGAAGCCCGCGGTCCTGTCGTCGTATCCCAGGATTTGGCAGATGCACTGAACAGCGGTAAGATTGCCGGTGCCGGCATCGACGTCTTTGAAAACGAACCGCCACTGGATACCAATCACCCGCTGCTCCACTCCAGGAACACCATCGTCACGCCGCACGTCGCCTTCGCCACGGCAGAATCCATGGCCAAACGGGCCGTCATCGTCTTTGACAATATCGATGCGTACTTAGCCGGGAATCAGAAGAATGTTATTCTCTAAAGAGATACGTTTTGACAGACGGATGCAGATATAGCATCCGTCTGTTTTTTTCTCTCTTTTCTATTGTCACAGATCTTCTTGTATGGTAGTATTTAACAAAGATGAGGCAAAAAACAGTATACACTGCTTCTGTAATTTTTAAGGAGGAATACCAACATGAGAATGACATTTCGCTGGTATGGCGAAAATGATGACAATATTACATTGCAGCAGATTGACCAGATTCCCGGGATGGATGGTATCGTCGGGGCGTTATTTGATATTCCTGTAGGCGAAGTATGGCCGGTAGAACCGTTGCTTCATATCAAGCAGCAGGCCGAAGCCCATAATTTAGTCTTCAAAGATCTGGAAAGCATCAATGTCCATGAAGATATCAAACTGGGCCTGCCCAGCCGCGACAAATATATCGAAAATTATATCCAGTCCTTAAAAAATGCGGCTAAAGCAGGGATTGAAGTCGTCTGCTACAATTTCATGCCCATTTTTGACTGGACCCGTACGGATCTGGCCAAACCGCTCTATGATGGTTCGACCTGCCTGGCCTATGACTATCATCTCGTAGCTGGCAAGACACCGCAGGATATGGCCCGGGAAATCCTGGATAACAGCAACGGCTTTGTCCTTCCCGGATGGGAACCAGAACGGCTTCAGGAATTGTCCCGGCTGTTTGAACAGTATGAAGGCATGGATGAAGACGGGCTGCGCAAGAATCTGGCCTATTTCCTGAAAGCCGTCGTACCCGTAGCCGAAGAATGCGGTATCAAGATGGCAATCCATCCCGATGATCCACCTATTTCCGTCTTTGGCCTGCCCCGCATCGTCAAAAACGAAGCGGACCTTGACAAAATCGCTGCCATGGTAGATAGTGAAAGCAATGGGTTTACTATCTGTACAGGCTCTCTGGGTTCGAACCGTCAGAATGATATTCCTCATATTATCCGCAAATTCGGCCGCCAGCACCGCGTCCAGTTCGTCCATCTGCGCAATGTCCAGGTGCATGAACCGTGGGTATTCAACGAAGTCGCCCACAAATCGGCTATTGGTTCTCTCGACATGTTTGAAATCGTCAAGGCTCTTTATGACATCCGCTTTGACGGTCCCATCCGTCCTGACCATGGCCGTATGATCTGGGGTGAAGAAGGCCGGCCTGGTTATGGACTCTATGACCGGGCTCTCGGTGCCAATTATATCTGCGGTCTCTGGGATGCGGTCAACCGCCTGTGCGGGCAGTTTTAAGGCATATTGAATTTTAGTAGTGGAGGGATTATGTATGTTGCATCTGAACCGGCAGGAAATTGCTGAAAATCGTTCACTTTGGGAAGAAAAAGGATTCGCTCTCTATTCGTTTGATGATAAAGCGGTCATAGAGGAAACAAAAAAAGCACCGCAGTGGCTTCACATCGGCAGTGGTAATCTGTTCCGTGCTTATATTGCCGTCCTCCAGCAGCGCCTTCTGGACCAGGGCCTGGCCCGTACGGGCATCATTGCCGCTACGACTCATAATGCAGCCGTCATCGATGATGTGTTCCGCCCGTATGATAATCTCCATGTCAACGTCACTATGGAAGCCGATGGGCGTTTTGGTAAAGAAGTCATCGGCAGCGTCTGTGAATCCGTGGCGGTCAAGGAAACCCGTCCGTCAGACTGGCAGCGTCTGCTTGACATCTTTACGGCGCCGTCGCTGCAGATGGTCAGCTTTACCATTACGGAAAAAGGGTATAATCTCAAGGATTATGATGGCAATTACTATGATGACGTAGCGTCTGACCTGAAAGAAGGACCGGCTCATCCCCAAAGCGCCATGGGCAGCCTTGCGGCTCTCACGTATGCCCGGTATAAAGCGGCGGTCAGTCCCATTGCCTTTGTCAGTATGGATAACTGCTCTCACAATGGCGAACGGATCCGCCAGGCCTTCCTGACCTTCGCCAGCGCCTGGGAAGCAAAAGGATATACCGACAAAGGCTTTACAGCATACATTGAAGAAAAGACGGCCTTTCCCTACAGCATGATTGATAAAATCGTCCCCGGTCCGTCGCCAAAAGTCCAGTCGTACCTCAAAGAATGCGGCTTTGCTGATACAGAATATATCAAAGCCGGCCACAGTACCTATGCTCTCTTTGTCAATGCGGCACCGCAGGAATATCTGGTCATTGAAGATACCTTCCCCAATGGCCGCCCGCCCCTGGAAAAAGCCGGCGTCATCTTTACCGACCGGGAAACGGTCAATCAGTGCGAACGCATGAAAGTCGGCACCTGCCTCAATCCGCTCCATACGGCACTGGCCGTGTACGGCTGCCTTCTGGGCTATGTCAAGATTTCTGACGAAATCAGAGATCCCCAGCTCAAAGGTCTCATTGAAAAAATAGGTTATGACGAAGGCTTGCCCGTCGTGGTCAATCCCGGCGTCCTCAATCCGAAAGCGTTCATCGATGAACTTCTGGAACAGCGCCTGCCCAATCCCAATGTCCCCGATACGCCACAGCGCATTGCTACCGATACGTCACAGAAAGTGGGTGTCCGCTATGGCATTACCATTAAAGCCTATGGCGATAAGGCAAAGGACCTGAAATATATTCCCCTGGCCATCGCTGGCTGGTGCCGTTATCTCCTCGGCATCGACGATGAAGGTCATGCCTTTACGCCCAGTCCGGATCCACTTCTGGAAGACTTGCAGAAGACCCTTGCCGGCGTCCGCTTCGGCCATCCGGAAACGGCAGCAGGGGCGCTGCATTCCATTCTGTCCAACCGCAGCATTTTCGGCGGTATGGATCTTGCGGAAGCAGGACTCGAACCGGTCATCGAAGGCTATTTCAAAGAACTCATCACCGGTCCCGGCGCAGTCCGTGCCGTCCTGAAGAAGTATGTAGGCTAAAGCCTGTCATATACATCTCTGTGCTCATACGAAGGAGGAACTATCATGAAAGCAGTTGTAGTTGAAAAACCGGGCAGTATTGCCGTTGTCGAACGGGATATACCGGAAATTACGGAAAATCAGGTATTGGTGAAAGTGAAGGCTGCCGGTATCTGTGGCTCCGATGTCCATATCTTCCATGGAAAAAATGCCTTTGCCACCTATCCCCGTGTCGTCGGCCATGAATTTGTCGGCGAAGTCGTCAAAGTGGGAAGCCAGACAGAAAATATAGCTGTCGGCGACCGCGTAGCCGTCGATCCTGTCGTTTCCTGCGGTCACTGCTATGCCTGCCGGATCGGCCGGCACAATGTCTGCTCCAGCCTGCAGGTCATGGGTGTCCATCGCGATGGAGGGTTCCAGGAATACGTCGCAGCCGACTACCGCCAGGCCTATAAGCTGCCCGATAATCTTCCCTGGGAAATCGCAGCGACAGTAGAACCATACTCCATCGGTGCCCAGGTCGCACACCGCGGCCGCCTTACTGGTGACGATACGGTACTCATCTGCGGTGCCGGCCCGATCGGTTTGATCATCCTCCAGGTTGCCAAGATGAAAGGGGCCAGAGTCGCCATCCTCGACATCGTCGAAAGCCGTCTGGAAAAAGCAAAGGAACTGGGTGCCGATATGGTCGTCAACGGAAAGACGACAGATATCGTCGATGCCATGAAGGAATTTACGAACGGTGAAGGATTTAACCTTATTTATGAAGCGACAGCCAATACGAAAATCCTGGCTACGTGCATCCGCGACCTGCCCAGCCAGGCTGGCCGCATCGTCGTCCTCGGTTTCACGACACAGGAACTTCCTATCCGCCAGGTAGATATCATGGGACGGGAACTGGAAATCATCGGTACGCGGCTCAATAACCACCGCTTCCCCGAAGTCATCGGCTGGTTCAAAGAAGGAAAAGTACAGCCGAAAGAAATCATTACCCATACCTTCCCCTTTGCAAAAGCTGCCGAAGCCTTTGCCTTTAATGACGAACATCCGGATAAAGTATTGAAAATCGTCCTTACCTTTGATTAATTACGCAAGACCTTGAATGAGGCCGGTGCATTATGCGTTTTTGCTTAATGCGCCGGCCCCATTTTTTTCTTAAAACGTTACACAATGCGAGAAAATAGGAACGGTCTTTTTGTAGTTGTTCCGGTTTAGACTTTATTTATAAAAAGAAGTTATATTACAAATAGGCAACGTTATGGATAAATCAATGAGAAATATATATGCAAAAATGTGTTGCTTTCATTGATAATTTAACATACAAGTGCCAGAATGTTAGTATATCAAGGAGGTACGGATATAAAATAACATATGTATATACGAACGGTAAATCGCAATGTGTCCCGGCATCGTTCAGGTAATGAGGAAAGGAGGCAGAACCGTACGTCTTTGATGAGCGGAAAATAAAGCTTACTGTTATTTATTATGTGTCATGAAGGAAAAAAGAAAAGGGAGTGTATTTGTATGAAAATGCCTAAGGCCCATCCTATATCATGGATCCTTTTGCTGGTTACGACGCTGGCTATTCTGGCGACGTCTGTATCCCGTATTATCCTGCCGACGGTTCTGCCGGCCATTATGGAAGAATTCCATTGGAGTGCCACCGAAGTTGGTTTCCTGAATTCGGCTATGTTCATCGGTGCCTTTATCGGTGCTACGTTCTTTGGCATCCTTTCCGACTCCGTCGGTTCCGGCTATAAACGAGGCTGGACCTGGATCTGCTGCATGGTCGTCGCTGCTATCGGCGGTATCCTGACGGCTATGTGCACGACCGTCAATGCCATGCGTGCAGCTCTGGCTGTCCTCGGTATGGGGACTGGCGGTGCCGAACCGGTAAACGTAGCTATTATCGGTGAATGGTGGCCAAAAGAACACCGTGGTTTTGCTATCGGCGTCCATCACACGGGTTTCCCCTTTGGCCAGTTCCTGGGACCGGTCATCATCAGCTTTATCCTGGCGGTAGGCACCTGGCATGATGCCTTTACCTTTGTTCCCCTCCTGGCCATTCCTATTATCATCCTGCAGTTGATTTTTGGTACGGAAAAGAATCAGAAAAAGGTATATAAATGGATTGAAGACCATCAGATGACCAAACCGCTCGATGAAGTCGAAGCTGAAGGCAAGAAACCGTCACTGAAAGAAATGGTCAAAAACGTCGGTGTCTGCCTCCAGAACCGCAACTGTGTCATGGCTATTATTACAATTTTCATTTTCCTCTGGTCCGAAGCGGCTATTACGACATTTATGACACTGCAGCTGACGACTGTCGCCGGTATTTCCCTGGCAGCTGCTGCCGTCGTATCCGGGGCTTCTGGTCTGACCGGGTGGATCGGCCAGATTGGCTGGGGTACCGTATCGGATTCTACGGGTCGTAAATTTGCCCTGCGCATCATCACTGCCGGCTGGATCGTAGCAACTCTGGCCTGCATGTTCATCAATACGGAAATGTCAGCCTGGATGATCCTCATTTTCTGGGGCCTCTTCCGTAATTCGCCGTTCCCGGTCATGTATGCCCTGCTCATCGATTCCCTGCCCAAATCGGCCGGTTCCTCTATGGGCCTCATGATTGGTATCGCCCTCGGTCTTTCCGGGTTTTTTGCCGCTCCGACTGCCGGCTGGATTATCGAAACCTTTGGCTTCACGACTCACTACGTCGTACTGGCTGTCATGCTGGCCCTGTCCTATATCCCGCTGACCATTATCAAAGAAACGGTACATAAAGATGCAGAAAAGGCAGAAGCATAAAATCTGTCTTCATGATAGCAACTGTGTGATTTTTCGAAAGGGAGATGTTTTCACATGAATACGAAAGAATTAGCTGCTGCATTAGAAGGAATGGATGTCGTCGATCTGACCCTTACTATGGAAGAAGGTATGCCGGTCTGGCCGACACACCAGCATTTCTATCACAATATTGTAGAATCGACAGAAATGGGCGATCCCGCTACCCACTATGCCGTTACCATGGGTGAACACTGCGGTACCCACCTCGATGCACCGCGTCACTTTATAACAGGTGCAACGCCGGTCAATGAAGTGCCGCTCAAACAGTTCTTCGGTCATGCCGTCAAAATCGAAGCGACACAGGTTGGGGCATTGGGACTTCTTCATAAAGACGATATCATCGCATGGGAAAAAGAGCACGTAGAAATTCAGGAAGGCGATGTCGTACTTCTCCATTTCGGATGGGACAAACTGTACGCCCTGAAACCGGATTATGATAAATTCTTGTCGGACTGGCCGGGTCTGGCAGAAGACGGTGCCCAGTATCTGGCAGAAAAGAAAGTGAAAATCGTCGGCTGCGATGCTCTGGCTCTCGACGTATTCGGCGGGACGGATCCGACTCATAAGACGCTCCTTCCCAAAGGTATCCTGATCATCGAAAACCTGTACAATCTGGGAACCCTTCCCGATGAAGTCCTGTTTGCAACGCTGCCCCTCAAGATTAAAGATGGCTCCGGCTCCCCTATTCGTGCCGTTGCCTTCGTAGAAAAGAAATAATGCTGCCTTGAATACAGCGTTACCCATTGATAAAAAGGAGTGATTTAGTATGTACGTATATCTTTCTTATCCTATTGCCGAAGGGCAGATTGCCTGGCCTGACGCGCCGGTCTACACATCCGGACGGCACGACATCATCGGTATCAATGGCAGTTTCTGCAATACGTCGGTCATGACTATTCCCAATCATTATGGTACACACTACGACGCCCCCCGTCATTTCAATGCCAAAGGGCCGAAAATCACAGAACTTCCTATGGATTACTTCTGCTTCAAAGGCGATGAAATCCTCATCCTCGACATTCCAAAGACATTTAAGGAAGTAATCACGGCAGAAGATGTTATGCCGTACAAAGATCAGATTGCCAAAGCAAAACTGCTCTTGTTCCGCACGGGATTTGAAAAGCAGAAGGAGCTGAACCCTCAGGGATATAAGTATGAAAACCCGAGCGCCCATCCAGGCCTGTGCAAATATCTTGTCGAAAATTTCCCCAATCTCTGCACCATCGGTCTCGATTCTCTGTCCCTCGGATCGGTATGCAATGACTACGCGACGGAAGCCCATCACTGGCTTTTGGGCTATTACACGGACAAATTCGTGACTGTCATTGAAGATATGATGCTCTCACCTCTCGAAGGAAAAAACGTAAAGAGTATCATCGTAGCACCTATCCGGGCATTGGACGTGGATAGCGCGCCTGTTACCATCATTGCTGAAGTTGAATAAGGAATGACTCATAAGCCTGTCGCATGAAAAATCCTGCTATCATGCGGCAGGCCTTTTTCTCAAATTTTCCAGCATTTTGTAATTTTTTAAAGAATATGGCAGGCTTAAAGTTATAGTATTACTGTATAGTAAAAGAAGGGGTAATCCCATGATGGATGTATGGATAAGCGGCATTCTGGCTCATACAGGACCTGCTTTATGTGTATTTGCCGCGGCATTTTTGCAGTCTCTGACAGGTTTTGGACTGGCTATTGTGACAGCTCCGCTTCTCATGTTTTTCTATGATGCCAAAGCGGTGGTCGCTATCGTACTGCTTCTCTGTTTATGTGGAAATCTCGTTCAGGGGATGATGAATATCCATAAGGCCAATCTGAAAATGGTGGGCTGGCTGTTTCTGGGCGTCCTTTGCGGTCAGCCGGCAGGATGGATGATTTTTCATTTCCTTTCCAGCGATGCGCTCAAACTCCTGATTAATGCCATGGTGCTGTTTTCTCTGTGTTTTATGCAGATATTCCATATCCGGTTGCAGGAAAGCCTTGGCAATGCGTTCAAGACGGGCATATTGTCAGGGATTACATCATCTACAACCGGAATGAGCGGACCGCCATTCCTGATCTATATTGCTCATACACAGATGAAGCCGCAGGTCCTGCGTGCTACGTGTTTTGTCTTTTTCTTTTTATGCAATGCATCTTCTCTTCTGGCCCATGCTGCTGGCGGTGATACTATCTATTATGCCCTGACAGAGTTCCTCTATCTCCTTCCGGGACTGGCAATGGGCATTGCAGCTGGTAATGTTCTGTACCGGTATCTGCCAAAAGGATGGATACGCCGGGCTATTTACATCCTTTTACTGACTGCATCAGTAATTGGTATTGCAGATGTTTTGTATAGCCGGTTTTTGGGATGAAATGGAATCTCCACCCTCTTTTTTGGACGTATATTAGAACTGGCTTATGTATTGACGGTATGATATAATATTATTATCAGGAATATCGATATTATAAAGAAAGTAGCTGTAATCAGCTGCATGAGGTTACACCATGATTGAACTTACTATTACACCTATGGAACCGCGGGAAAACGTCAGGGCTTATGTATACCGGCTGTTGTATCATAATATCATGTCGGTCCGGCTGACCCCGGGAACGGCTGTTTCCGAACAGGAAGTTTCTTCCTACCTGGATATCAGCCGGACACCGGTACGGGAGGCCTTTATCCATCTGTCCCAGGACGGACTCGTAGAAATCCTGCCCCAGAGGGGCACGTTCATTTCAAAAATAGACACGGCACTGATCGAAGAAAACCGCTTCATGCGCCTGACTCTCGAACGGGCCGTCATCCGCCTGGCCTGTCAGGACCTGCCGGATATGTACCTGAGACAGCTCGATCAGTCCCTGCAGGATCAGAAGGATGCTATGGATGCCGGTGACAGCGCCCGCTTCATGACCCTGGACAACGAAATGCACGGCATCATTTTTGCCGGCTGCGGCAAGCCGCACGTCTGGCAGACACTGATGCAGGCCAATCTGGATTATCTGCGTTCCCGTGCGCTTTCTGTACTGAACAAAGAAGAAATGGGCATTGTATATGCCAAACATCAGTCACTTGTAAATCATATACGGCAGCATGAAACGGACCAGGCAGAAGCGGATATCAATGAACACATTGACCGCATCCTCATCGACCTGGCGGCGCTGCGGGCGGCCCATCCCGATTTTTTCAAGTGATGAGGGCCCCGTCTGCTACTCTATGTGAATCAGGTGATAACGATGATTGATCTGACAATTACGCCACCTCTCCGGCGGGAGACGGTGCGTTCCTATGTATACCGCATGTTGTACGATAATATTATGTCACTCCATCTGACGCCGGGAACGGCCATGTCCGAACAGGAAGTGGCCAATCTTCTGAAGACGAGCCGTACGCCTGTACGGGAGGCCATCATCCATCTCGGACAGGACCGCCTGCTGGATATTCTCCCCCAGCGCGGCACCTTCGTATCCCGGCTGCATACCCAGATGATACGGGAAGCCCGCTTTATGCGCATTGTCCTGGAAGAAGCGGTCATGAAAGAAGCCTGCGTGCATTTTCCCCAGGAGGGTCTGAAAAAGCTGCATCAGATTCTGGAACGGCAGAAGGAAATGGCAGAATCGGGCAACAAATGGGCTTTTTTTCAGGCTGATAATGACTTTCATGAAGCGGTCTTTTCCGGGTGCGGCCGGCCACACATCTGGCAGACCCTGATGAAGGCCAGCCTCGATTATTCCCGTGCCCGCATGCTCAATACGTTTGTGGAACCGAAGAACATCCCCATGTCGGTCCATGAAGATATGCTGAAAGCCATAGAGTCTCATCAGCAGGAGCAGGCGGCCTGTCTGGTCCGCCAGCATATGACCAATCAGGAAACGGGCATTCGTACATTGATGCAGCTTTATCCCGATTATTTTGCGTGAAAAATGGCATTTTGAATCATAAATCAGGCTGAAACAGGTGATGGGTATGGAAATTCTGGCAAAGAAAGCAGATGAGTCGTCGCGGCAGTATGTGCGGCGCTGCCTGCTCTATAATATTGTCAATGTGGAAATCAAACCGGGTGAACGGATTATCGAGAAAGAATATTGTGACTTGTTCCAGGTAAGCCGCACACCTATCCGCGAAGCGGTTCTGGACCTGCACAAAAGTCATCTCATCGACGTCATGCCCAAGCGCGGTACCTTTGTCTCGTACATTGACGAAGAACGGGTAGAAGAAGTACGCCAGCTGCGGGCCGTTCTGGAAGCGGAAATCGCACGGGAGGCCTGCCGGAAACTGACGGCCGATGACCTGGACCGGTTGCGGGAAAACGTCATCGTCTGGAAATACTACATCGGCCGCAAACAGGTACGCAAGATTTTTGAGCTGGATAAGAAATTCCATGCACTCCTCTATACGCTGTGCGGAAAGCCCTACTGGAGTGAAATCGTCGAAGCGGCGGCACCCCATTTCGACCGGGCTATCGTCCTGAGCTTTCAGTGTATGCCTGCCTCCCAGGTCCTGGCCGATCACATGCAGCTCATCGATGCCATAGAAGCCCACGATGAGGATAAGGCCTATGAGCTGGCCCGGACTCATCTGAACCGCTACAATGAAGAAAAAGAAGTAATCAAACAGACCTTCCCCGGCTATTTTCAGTGAGGCCTATATAAAAACGAAAAACAGAAAAAGGAAGCGGCAACAACCGTAGCGTTTGAAGCTATAGTGTTGCCGCTTCCTTTTCGTTTGTCATGAGGAGGAAAGAGAATTCCGCAATAGATCAGATCCAGTGGACCATGATGCTGGCCAGGATGCCGGAGACGACCGATACAGATACGATGCCGGCGATGACCAGTTTGGGCATGATGTAATGCAGGATAGCTTCTTTTTCTTCATTGGTTTTGCCACAGGCCCGGGATACTTCCAGAGAAATGAGGTAGGTTCCGGGGAAGCCGAAGAAAGCCGTGACGGCCATGGCGATGGAGAGTCTCCAGTCGAAATGGACGATCCGGCCGACGATGACAGCGATGACAGAGCAGCTGACTGTACCGACGGCCAGGACGACAAGGAGCGGCGCAATCATGCCCAGGAGCATGTCTGGCGTCGTGTTGGTCAGGCCGACGAAAATCAGGGCGACGGCACCAGCCATGACGAAAGTCAGGGCATTGGCCTTTGTCAGGCAGTTTTCTTCCAGAAGGCCCAGTTCATGCAAGATGATGCCGAAGATGAGGCCGAAGATGAGGATGCTGATGCCCGTAGCCTGGGCCAGTAGCATGGAAATATAGGAAACGAAACAGAGTTTGCAAAGGATGATATTGGGCGTACTGTATTTTTCCGGGATGTGAAACAGACGAAGGTTCAGATGCTTTTCTGTTTCCCCGCCAGTAAGTGTGCCATTGTTGAATTCCGTGCGGACCCGGTCCCCTTCTTTTTTACAGAAAAAGCTGGCAATGGGGATGCCGACGAAATTCTGGAACACCAGGACCAGTACGGCAAAGACCTTGATATCGGGCCGGGCCAGGACATCCCCTATGGGCGACATGACCAGGTAGGCGACGACCCCGCCGGCCAGGACCGGGGCACCGACCAGGGCGTAGTAGGCGTCGATGAACAGGCGGCCGATAAAGAAGACGCCACCGGCTACGGCAAGGGTAGCAAAGAAGGTGACGAAGACGGTCTTCCATTCTTTGACGAAATCATTGATCTTGATGGCCGTACCGATATGGATGAGGAACATGCAGAGTGTAATCTTGGCAAAGGCGATGAGGCCCGAATCGGCAAAAATCGTCTTGGGCAGGCCCAGCCAGAAACCGGCCGTGAAAATGACGGCACAGGCCAGCAGCATAGAGACGAAGGCCTTTGTCTTGTCGGCGATGAAATCTCCGATGGAATAAATGAGGAAGACCAGGCCGAGGGCAACCAGGGCATTCATAGTAACAACTCCTTTTTATAGTGTATTGGCTGCTTTCAGGTAAACGAAAAGCAGATATTCAAAGGCCAGGGGCAGGCCTTTTTCATCGTACAGGTAGAATTTGGGGTTGTGATGCGGCGTCAGTTCGTGGGCACCGGTCGGATCGCCCATACCGAACCAGGCGACGGCTGCCGGCTTCTGTTCGCTGAAATAGCCGAAATCTTCGGCACCCAGGCTGGGCGGGCAGTCGGCATTGGTAATGCCCATACTGGTGGCAACATCCTGCATGATGGATACGCAGCCTGTATCATTCTTGCAGGCCGGATAGCCATATACCATGGTGGTCTTGATTTCGCACTGGTGAGCAGCGCAGATGCTGTTGCCCAGGCGTTCGATTTCTTCCATGACCGACTGGCGCAGAGCCGTGTCGAGAACGCGGACGCAGCCGCCCATGCTGACCGTTTCGGGAATGACATTGGCTACGCCTTCAACACCGCAGTGGAGGTAGCTGACGGAGACGGTGCAGTTGGCCAGAGGGTCACATTTCAGGGCCGGAATGAGGGCGATGTCGTTTACCAGTTCCGATGCCGCAAAGATAGGGTTGTTGGCCTTGTGGGGGAAACCGCCATGGCCGCCTTTGCCGCGGATCTTGAAGTCGTACGTGCCGACGGCGGCGAAGCGGACGCCGTCGTGGATATCAATCTGGCCGAGTGGGGCCGATGCGTTGACATGGATGGCGAACATGTAATCAATGTGGTCCATGATACCGTCTTTGACCAGCTGCTGGGCGCCGCCGGGGAGAAATTCTTCGCCCTGTTCGAAGACAAAATAGACTGTGCCGCGGACGAGTTCGCGGTGACGGGCCAGGGTTTCGGCAACGGCCATGAGAATAGAGGCGTGGGCATCGTGGCCGCAGGCGTGCATGAAGCCGGGATTGGTGCTCTTGTAAGGAAGATCATTCGTTTCCGTAAGGCCCAGGGCATCGAAATCAGCGCGCAGTCCGATAGATGGGCCGGGCTGGCTGCCTTTGAGGACGCCGACGGTACTGTTGCCCGTAATGCCCGGCATCAGTTCGATGCCGGCCTTTGTCAGATGGTCCCGGATCCAGGCGGCCGTATTCGTTTCCTGGAAGGACAGTTCCGGGTGGGCGTGGAGATAGCGGCGGTTCTTTATAATCTGGTCACCATATTCTTCTACGAGTTTTTTTACATCGGTCATAGGAATCACTCTCTTTCTGCAATATAGCAATATCATGATAGAAGGTAACAAAAAAGGGGCGGTACGTGAGGGACGAAATATATCCGCGGTACCACCCTGTTAATCTAAAGAATTTAGATCAGCTTTTGTGCTCTGTAACGGGAGCTTTCCGGCCAGGCCTACTTATCGTTCAGCCGGGCAGTTCAGGAATGTACTTCGTATGACCGTCCCTGCTGTCTTGCACCAGGCGGCAGCTCTCTGAAATGTTCAGCCATACTACTCGTTCCTTCATTACTTTTTGCAATTGCTTTATATTTTTAAAAAATGATATATCTAAATTATACTGAAAAAATCTTTTCTGTCAAGATACATGTCTAGTCTGACATTACATCAATTCCTGCAGAGCCATTTCGTAGACCGTAAGCATGTATTCCAGTGCCAGGGGCAGGCCCTTTTCGTCATCGATGTAAAAGCAGGGGTTGTGATGGGACGTGGGGGCGATGGTACCGGTCGGATCGGCCATGCCGAGTTTGGCGATGCCAGCCGGTTTTTCTTGGGCATAATAGGCGAAGTCTTCGGCACCGAGGACGGGCGGGTTGTCGAGGACCGTAAGCCCCATGGATGCAGCGGCTTTGCGGAATATGTCATTACATGTGGCATCGACCGTATTGGCGGGATAGCCATAAACCAGATGTACGTCACACTGGCACTGATGAGCGGCACAGATGGCTTTGGCCAGTCGTTCGATTTCTTTCATGACGTAGTCGCGCAGATCCGTATTGAGGACGCGGATATTGCCGCCCATGCTGACCCGTTCAGGGATGACATTGGCTACGCCGTCTACACCGCACTGGAAGTAGCTCACCGAAACGGTGCAATTTTCCAGGGGATCGCATTTCAGGGCCGGAATCAGATTGATGGCGCTGACCAGTTCGGCTGCGGGGATGACCGGATTGTTGGCTTTGTGAGGGAATCCGCCGTGGCCGCCTTTGCCGGTGATCTTGAGGTCATAGGTTCCGACAGCGGCTTCGCGGACGCCGGCGGCGATATCGACAGTGCCTACTTTTTCAAGGGCTGCGGCATGCCAGGCAAACATGTAGTCAATGTGGTCCATGATGCCGTCTTTGACCAGCTGCTGGGCGCCGCCGGGGAGAAATTCTTCCCCTTGCTGGAACACGAAGTATATCGTGCCGTGGACGAGTTCCCGGTGAGAAGCAAAGATTTCCGCCATGGACATGAGGACCGCTGTATGGGCATCATGACCACAGGCATGCATGACGCCGGGATGAGTACTCTTATAAGGCAGGTCATTGGCTTCCGTGAGGCCCAGGGCGTCGATATCGGCGCGCAGTCCGATAGAAGGGCCGGGCTGTGTCCCTTTCAGGACACCGACGGTACTGTTGCCGGTAATGCCGGGCAGTGTGGGAATGCCGATGGCTGCCAGATGGTCCCGGATCCATTGGGCCGTATTCGTTTCGTGGAAGGATAATTCCGGATGAGCGTGGAGATAGCGGCGGTTCCTGATGACTTCCGATGCATAGGCTGCTGCTAATTTTTTCATTGTTTCAGACATGATAGTGGCCTCCTCTGGTTATGGATATATAAGCAGAATACTAGTTACGATTCTTTTTTCAATTTATTGTATAAGGCCTGACGGCTGATGCCGAGGATGCGCGCCGCCTGTGTATGGCTGCACCCTTGTTCGATGAGCCCGTGGATGAGCGACTGCTGCAGTGTGTCCTGTAGTCCTTTGAGGTCGATGTGCAATGTCCCGGCATCGCGCCGGGTCCAGCCGTGGCCGGCCTGGTCGAAGAGGTAGCTGTACGACGGGTCTTCTTGTTCGCCGTAGAGATGATAACGCAGGGCGACGCTGTACAATTCCCGTATGTTGCCCCACCAGCGGTGGTTTTCCAGGACCGGGCGCAGGGCAGGGGGAATATCTACGGCGTGGCCTGTCAGCCGTTCCAGGAATATGGAGAACAAGTAAAAAATATCCGATGGCCGTTCATTGAGGGACGGCAGGTCCAGTGTCAGTGGGTTGAGGCGGAAATAGAGGTCGCGGCGGAAACGGCCCGATTCGATCTGGGGGATGATATCGGCATTGCTGGCAGAGATGATGCGGATGTCAAGGGGAATGACATAATCCGATCCGATGCGCATGACCTGCCGCGTTTCCAGGACGCGCAGCAGTTTGGACTGGATGTTGGCGGACATACTATTGATTTCATCGAGGAAAATCGTGCCGTTATGAGCCAGCTCGAAGAGTCCGGCTTTCCCTTCTTTGCGGGCCCCCGTAAAAGAGCCGCCCTCGTAGCCGAAGAGCTCGCTCTCCAGCAGTTCTGGCGGCAGGGCGGCGCAGTTTACGGCGACAAAAGGACCGCTGCGACGCGGGCTGGCATTGTGGATGCTCTGGGCAAAGAGTTCCTTGCCGGTACCGCTTTCTCCCTGGATGAGGACCGGTGAATTGTAGGTCGCCATGATTTTTGCCGTGGCGATGCAGCGTTTCATAGCCGGATCCCGGGTCAGGATATCGCTGAACGTGTGACGGGCTGTGAGTCCCGTCCGGGACAGTTTATAGCGGATATTTTTTTCCAGGCGCTGCAGTTCCGTGACGTCACGGATATTGAGGATGAAATACGGCTTGTCGTTGAGCGTGAAGGGCCGCGTCGTGGCTACCAGCGTGTATGGCGGACAGTGGAGGATGCGGTTCTGGAAGAACGGCGGCTTTTTGAAGGCCTCCTCCAGATCGGGGAACATATGCTGAATCGTATCCGGCGTCTTGGGAAATTTCAGGAAATGATGCGCCTTGGGATTGAAATGAGTAATATTCCCCTTCTTATCATAAATAATGATCCCTTCGTCTACGTTATTCAGTACGGAGGACAGAAGGGAAATCTGGTTCTGTTCGCGCCGGTTCAGGAGCACCAGATCGTGGGCGTACTGATAGGCCGATAAGATTGCCGATTCGCCGGGCGTAATGGGAAATACCGGCAGCCGCGTGTGCGTGATCTGGGGCATGAGCAGGCAGCTGACGATTGCCGTGCCGGGCGATTCCGGGATGGCATCGGCCAGAGCTCCCAGCGTCTGGGGGGAAATATCGGCACTATAAGGATGGATGACCAGTTTGCTGCGGATTTCCGGCCAGCACATATCTTCGTTGAAGATGACGTGCTGACTGAGGAATAAGTGGATTTTTTCATAATTCTCTACCTGATGAAGCGTATAGAGGATGTCGCTGGTCGAATAATGCAGGCAGAGTACGGGGATATCCCGGATGGCCTGGGACAATTCGTAGTATGGCCCCGTGTTGGTAATGATGACCTGGGCCCCCTGCTCTACGAGGCTCCGGCCCTGCTCGAAGCGGTTGGGGAAATCGAGGACGGCTACCTTCGTGGGTATATAGTTTTTTTGTTCTGCCACAGAAGCCTGATGGAGGACTGCTTCTATTTCTTCCTTCAGGGTTTCACTGGCTGCGAGAAAATAAATAGATTCCATAACGTACCTCCTGATTTTTTCTATCATAGAAAATCTGTCAAGGTATGTCAACGAATATATACAAATTTGAACGGGAAAATGGAGGAAATGTAAAAAAATGGGGATATACGGCCATTGTTTAAGTTGGCGTGTATATTTCATATACATTGTCGAAAGATATGAGATTATCCCGCACTATACAAAAGGGATGTACAACCTATGAGGAGGTATCATGATGAAACGATTAGTATCGGGCGATGAAGCCCTGGCACGGGGCTTGTATGAAGCAGGTGTCACCTTTGCTTCGGCATATCCGGGCACTCCGAGCACGGAAATTCTGGAAAATGCAGCCAAGTATGAAGAAATCGATGCCGAATGGGCACCGAATGAAAAAACAGCTATGGAAGCTGCTATCGGCGCTTCTGTTTCCGGTGTCCGGTCCTTTGCGGCCATGAAGATGGTCGGCCTCAATGTAGCGGCGGATCCGCTCTTTACCTACGCCTATCTCCACGTAAACGGCGGCTTTGTCTTTGTATCAGCCGATGACCCGGGCATGCATTCATCCCAGAACGAACAGGATAACCGCAATTATGCCAAATTTGCCAAAATATGCATGTTTGAACCGTCCAATTCCCAGGAAGCCAAGGATATGACCAAAGATGCCTACGCCGTCAGCGAACGGTTCCATACGCCGGTCATGATCCGCATGACGACCCGTGTCTGCCACTCCAAGAGCCTCATCGAAGAAGGGGCCCGTGTAGAAGTGCCGGCCGTCCCCTATGTGAAACAACCGGAAAAAATGGATCCCGTACCGGCTATTTCCCGCAAACGCCGCGTCGTCATCGAACAGAGGGAAAAAAATCTGGCAGCGTATTCCGAAACCTGTCCCTGGAACGTGGAAGAAGAAGGCCATAAAAATATGGGCATTATCACGTCCGGTGCCGCTTACAACTATGTAAAAGAAGTATTTGGCGACAGCGTATCGGTCCTGAAGATCGGTTTTTCCTATCCCCTTCCCATGAAGAAAATCCGTGCCTTTGCGGAAAAAGTAGATACGCTGTACGTCGTGGAAGAACTGGACTCTTTCATGGAAGACCAGATCAAAGCCGCCGGCATCCCCTGCCACGGACATGATGTTATCCCCAATATAGGCGAACTCAATCCGGATATCGTACAGAAAGCCCTGACTGGCACGGGAAATACGGGGGTATCTGTCCCGGAAGAAGCCATCGTCTCCCGTCCGCCTGTTCTCTGCGCCGGCTGTCCTCACCGCGGCTTTGCCTTTGAACTGGCCAAGCGCAAGGATACGGTCATGCTCGGCGATATCGGCTGCTATGGCCTGTGCGGTGCACCCCCGCTGAATGCCAAAGACATGGGCCTCAATATGGGCGCCGTCTTTTCCATGGGACACGGCATGGTACACGGTTTCGCCCGGAGCGGGCAGCAAAAACGCGTCGTCGGCTATATGGGTGACTCCACATTCTTCCACAGCGGCATCAATGCTCTCATGGAAGTATCCTATAATAAGTCCAATACGATCTGCGTCATCCTCGACAATCGTACGACGGGCATGACAGGCCATCAGGAAAACCCTGGCACGGGCTACAACCTCAAAGAAGAAATCACGACCATGCTCGACATTGAAACCATCGTCCGGGCCCTGGGCATCCAGAATGTCCGCACGGTCAATCCCCAGAATCTGACAGCCATGAAAGAAACGCTGGACTGGGCCTTTGCCATCACGGATGAACCGGTAGTCATCATCACCAAATGGCCGTGTGCCCTGAAGAAACTCACACCGTTTGATAAGAAAGAATTCACTATAGAAAAAGCCGTATACGAAGTGAAGGAAGATGCCTGCATCGGCTGCCGCAAATGCCTTTCGACGGGATGCCCGGCCCTGCGTTTTGATAAGGAAACGAAGAAATCCAGCATCTCTCCGGCTGACTGCAACGGTTGTTCTGTCTGTGCCCAGGTCTGCCCGGTACAGGCTATCGTAAAGAAAGGAGAATAATCATGAACAATGTAAAAAGCATACTCCTCGTCGGTGTCGGCGGGCAGGGTACGATCCTGGCCAGCAAAATTCTCACCCAGGGTCTCATAGAAAATGGATACGATGTCAAAATGAGCGAAGTCCACGGCATGAGTCAGCGCAGTGGCAGTGTCAGCACTCAGGTGCGGTTCGGCACGAAAGTCTACTCCCCCATCATCGGGGAAGGGACGGCAGATATCCTCGTTTCTTTTGAAGAAATGGAAGCTGCCCGGTATGCTCATTTCCTGAAAAAAGACGGCAAGGCTGTCGTCAATACGTACCGTATCCCGTCCATGCCGATCCTGACAGGCACCCGGGACTATCCCGATGATATCATCGGCATGCTCCGTCAGCGCGTATCGACGATGGCTCTCGATGCGACGGGAATTGCAGAAAAGGTGGGAAATCCCAAGAGCGCCAATGTCGTCCTGCTGGGGGCTCTGGTAAAAGCCATGGGGCTGATTGACATCGACTGGGATCCAATCATTGCCAAAACAGTCAAACCGGCTTTCATTGACGTGAACCGCAAAGCTTTCGCCGCCGGCATGGCAGCGGTATGATGAAGGCGCTTGTGATGCAGAAGAAACGGAGACGCTGGGCCTATCTGATCCTCAGCGTCTTTCTCCTGCTGTTCCTCGGACTCATTTATGCCTGGTCTGTATTCCGCGTACCGCTGGAACAGGAATTTGGCTGGTCTAAAAGCGGGACATCGCTCACCTTTTCCATCTCTATGATCATGTTCTGCCTGGGCGGACTCATATCAGGCGTCCTGACGGCCCGAAAGGGCATGAGGACGACCCTCATCCTGGCGGCGGTCCTCCTCGCCTCCGGGTTCGGGCTGGCCTCGCAGATTACCTCCCTCATGGGTATATACCTGACGTATGGCGGCATGGCCGGCCTCGGCGTGGGCCTTGGTTATAATGCGGTCATCAGCACTATCATGCGCTGGTTTCCAGATAAAAAGGGCCTCGTCTCAGGCATTGCCCTCATGGGATTCGGATTTGGTGCCATGATACTCGGTACGGCCGGAGCTTCGCTGATTGTTCTGGCCGGCTGGCGTATGACTTTTCTCCTCATCGCCGCGTCCTATGCTGTCGTCATTGCCCTGGCCATCGTCATACTGAGGCAGCCTGATGCAGACTTTACGGCAGCTCTGTCGGAATCTCTTCCCAAGGGAAAAGCGGCACGGGAAGAAATCGGCTGGCAGGATATGCTCCGCCGCCGGTCGTTCTGGCTGTTTTTTCTCTGGGCTATTCTTCTGAGTGCAGCCGGACTTTCCATCATCAATATTTCTGCCGGATATGCCGGGACCTTCGTGGGCGGAGACCTCACCCAGGCCGCTGCAATTGCCGGTGTCATTTCTATCGCCAATGGTGCAGGCCGGGTCCTTTCGGGGCAGCTCTTTGACAGTAAGGGCTATAAAGTCACTATGTATACCGTCTCCGTGTTCTACCTGGCGGCAGCTGCCGCCCTTGCCGGTGCCGACGTGAGCCACAGCCTGGCTGTCCTCCTGGCAGCCTTTATCCTCACGGGCCTTGCCTATGGCGCATGCCCGCCGACGGGTTCTGCCTTTGCCGCTTCATTCTATGGCTCCCGGAATTATGGCATGAATTTCAGTATTGTCAATCTCAATCTTATCGGCGCTTCGACGATTGGCCCTATGTTCGCCAATGGTGCGCCTATGACGGCTTTTATCATCATTGCCATACTGGCCGTCATCGGTGCCGTCATTACGACGGCAATCCGCCGGTAACCAGCAACAGGCAGCAGATGGATGAATCGGAAGGCACTAGCTGTACTCCCTTCTCTCACCGTTCCGGTCCCCGCCGGAACGACGCTTTCCGGTTTATCTGTGTGCTGCCTGTAGAAACAAATGCGCTGCAGGGGTAACCTGTGGTACAATATAAGTATTCATCACAAAGGAGTGATTTTCTATGGCAAATAAAGAAATGTATGCACTGGGTTCACAAGGTTCGGCTATCCGTGAACTGTTTGCTTACGGACAGGCCCAGGCCGCCAAAGTTGGTAAAGAAAACGTATTCGATTTCAGTATCGGCAATCCGACCGTACCGGCTCCTTCGTGCATCCGGGAATCGATTGAACATATCCTGGCTACACGGGAATCCGCCGCTATCCATGGTTATACAGCGGCTGCCGGGGATCTGGCCGTCCGCAAAGGCCTGGCAGAGTATATGAACAAGACCTATAATGCCGGCGTCGGTGCCGATAATTTCTACATGACCTGCGGGGCTGCGGCATCGCTGACCATTTCTCTCAAAGCCATCGTCGAAGATCCCGATGATGAAATCATCGTTGTAGCACCATTCTTCCCTGAATATACGGTCTTCATTGCCAATGCCGGCGCTAAAGAAGTCATGCTGCCGCCTGATACGGACCATTTCCAGATCAAACTGGACGAACTGGAAGCAGCTATCACACCCCATACGCGGGCTCTCATCGTCAACTCGCCGAACAATCCGGCAGGCACGGTCTATTCGCGGGAAACGATGGAAAAAGTGGCAGCTATCCTGAAGAAAAAGAGTGCTGAAATAGGCCACACGATTTATCTCATTTCCGATGAACCGTACCGGGAAATCACCTACGATGGCCTGGAAATCCTCTATATGCCGGCTATTTACCCCGATACGCTCGTATGCTATTCGTACAGCAAATCCCTGAGCCTTCCCGGTGAACGTATCGGATACATCCTCGTACCGGATTCCGTATCGGACAAAGATGTCTATCCTGCCGTCTGCGGTGCCGGCCGGGCCATGGGCTTCGTCTGCGCACCCCACCTCTTCCAGGATGTGGTTCTCCAGTGCCTGGGTAAGACCAGCGATATGAGCATCTACGATGCTAACCGCAAGCTCCTGTACAATGGCTTGAAAGATATGGGCTATGACTGCGTCTATCCCCAGGGAGCCTTCTATCTCTTCGTCAAATCGCCGGAACCGGATGCCAAGGCGTTTTCCGACAAGGCAAAGGCACTGAACCTGCTCATCGTACCGGCAGACAGCTTCGGATGCCCGGGCTACGTCCGCGTTTCCTACTGCGTCGAAGCTGATATGATCCGCCGCAGCTTTGCCGCTTTCCAGAAGCTCATCGATCAGTATAAATGATGGTGGCGCTGATGCGCCCGGAAAGAAAATTGAATTTGTCTTAAAGGAGTCTTACTCTTGAATCCATTCGATATATATAAAGAAAAACGGCGTACTCCGGAAGAAGCGGTGCAGCTCGTCCGGTCCGGTGACTGGGTCGATTACAGCCAGACCTGCTCCTTCCCGGCGGCTCTCGATGCGGCCTTGGCTGCCCGCCGGGATGAGCTCACCGATGTCAAAATACGCCATGCCATATCGATGCGTCCTGTCCAGGTAGTAGAACAGGACCCGCAGCATCAGGTCTTTACATACAATCTCTGGCACTGCTCGGGACTGGACCGGAAGTATATCGATACGGGGCGGGCTTTCTTCTCGCCTATGATGTTCCGCTTCTGTGGTTCCTATTACCGCCGCGGCCAGGCACCGGTCAACGTAGCCATGGTGACCGTATCGCCCATGGATAGCCACGGTAATTTCAGTTACGGCCTGACCAACTGCTGCATGCAGGAAATGCTCGAAGCCGCCGACCGGATTATCCTGGAAGTCAATCCCAATATGCCTTTCATATACGGTATGGCCGATGATCATATCAACATCCGCGATGTCGATGTTGTCGTAGAAAATAATCAGCCTCTGAGTGAAGCTCCCAGCCGGGGAGCTAGTGAGCTGGATAAGCAGATTGCCGCCCAGATATTCCCCTTCATCCACGACGGGGACACGCTGCAGCTCGGCATCGGCGGTATGCCCAATGCCCTGGGAACTCTCATTGCCGAATCGGACCTCAAAGACCTGGGCATGCATACAGAGCTCATGAGTGACGGTTATCTCGACCTGTATAAAGCGGGCAAAATCACCAACAAGCGCAAACCCCTGCAGCACGGAAAAGGCGTGTTCTCCATCTGCAGCGGGTCGAAGGAACTCTATGAATTCCTGGACCATAATATCGACATCCTGTCGGCGCCTATGCATTATGTCAACGATCCGGAAACGATTCGTCAGCTGGACCATTTCGTCTCCATCAACGGCTGCATTGCCTGCGACCTCTATGGCCAGGTCAGCTCCGAATCGGCAGGGACGCGGCAGATCAGCGGGACCGGTGGCCAGCTCGATTTCGTCACCGGCGCCTATACGGCAGAACACGGCCGGACCTTCCTGGCCATGGTGTCGAGCCGGGTTGATAAGAAAGGCGTCCGCCATTCCAACATCGTGCCGTGCTTTACCGGTGGCGACATCATCACGACGCCGCGGGCCCAGACCATGTACATCGTCACCGAATACGGGGCGGTCAATCTGGCAGGCCTTACGACGTGGCAGCGGGCGGAAAAACTGATCGGCATCGCCCATCCCGATTTCCGGGAAGACCTCATTAAAGCCGCAGAACAACAGAAAATCTGGAGGAACAGTAATAAGAGATGAAATTTATCGTAGAAGACCGCATTTTTGAAAACGTACCTGATTTATATATTGGCGTCGTCGCCGTCAAAGGCGTGGACAACAGCAAATCCTATCCGCAGATCGAAGCCATGCTGGACGAATCCATCGCTGCGGCACAGCAGAAATTCGATGGTGTCAAAGTCAAGACATCGCCGGACATCGTGCCCTACCGCGAAGCGTTCCGTACGCTGGGCCTCAATCCCAACCGCTTTCCCTGCTCTGTCGAAGCCATGTTCAACCGCATCAGCAAAGGCAAGGGGATGCCCCATATCAATCCGCTGGTAGATCTGAACAATGCCCTGTCCTTGAAATATACCATTCCCATGGGGACCCATGACCTGGGCCGGTCGCCGGAAGATATGGAAATGCGCTATGCCCGGGAAGGCGACCACTTCCTGCCTTTCGGGGAAACGGAAGAAGAAGCGCCCGGCGAAGATGAAGTCGTCTATGCCGTCGGCCATGAAGTCCGCACGCGCCGCTGGACCTGGCGTCAGAGCGAACACGGAAAAATCACGGCGGATACGAGCTATGTATTCTTCCCTATCGACGGATTTGTCGATTTCAATAAAGACCGGGTCGATGCGGTCATCGCCGAATTGTCGGACATCCTGAAAAACGTCTTCGGATGCCCTGTCGTAAGCGGCGTCGTCACCAAAGATCATCCTTCTATTGATGTGACACTGTAATATGTCCACTTAAAAAGAACGGTCAGCAGACTGCCTGATATAGGCCTGCTGACCGCTTTTTTTGTCAAAGAGAGCAAATATTTTTTACATTTCCCCATCCCTTCCGGTCGCTTTTCCCTATCTGAACCGCCAGAGATGGCAGTTTATGAAGAAACAAGCTGTTGGCATGACAATTCCATATAGATAAGAAAACACATCACGTAATCACCTATTTGCATGATGGAAATAGGAGGCATGTACATGAAACAGCTATTGACAGGAAATGAAGCAGTGGCCCGGGGACTGTATGAAGCCGGCGTCAGCTTTGCGTCAGCCTATCCGGGTACACCGAGTACAGAAATCCTGGAAAATGCAGGAACGTATACAGAAATCGACGCCGAATGGGCACCGAACGAAAAAGTGGCTATGGAGGCCGCTATCGGGGCATCGATTGCAGGGGTGCGCTCTTTTGCCGCCATGAAGATGGTCGGCGTCAACGTTGCCGCCGATCCCCTTTTTACCTATGCCTATATGCAGGTCCACGGCGGGTTTGTCTTCGTTTCTGCCGACGATCCGGGTATGCATTCTTCCCAGGATGAACAGGACAACCGCAATTTTGCCAGATTTGCCAAAATCTGCATGTTCGAACCGTCGGACTCGCAGGAAGCAAAAGACATGACCAGAGTGGCCTATGACGTGAGCGAACGTTTTCATGTGCCAGTCATGGTCCGCATGACGACCCGTATCTGCCATTCCAAGAGCCTGGTCACGGAACAGGAACGGGTCCCGGCTCCGCCTATTCCCTATGCACGGCGGACCGGGGAAATCGATTCGGTGCCGGCCGTCGCCCGCGTGCGCCGTGTCATCATTGAACAGCGGCAGAAAAAACTGCAGGAATGGTCGGAAACCTGCCCCTGGAATGTAGAAGAACCGGGTGATACGAGTATCGGCATCGTCACATCCGGCGCCGGGTACAACTATGTCAAGGAAGTCTTCGGCGACAGCGTATCGGTCCTGAAAATCGGCTTTTCGTATCCCCTTCCCATGAAAAAAATCCGCACCTTTGCCGAAAAAGTGGATACCCTGTACGTCGTGGAAGAATTGGACTCCTTCATGGAAGACCAGATTAAGGCTGCTGGCATTGCCTGCCATGGGCACGACGTCATCCCCAATATCGGCGAACTGGATCCCCATATCGTCGCCGAAGGCATATTGGGCAAAAGCTATGCCGGAAAATCGGCGCCGGAACATCTCTGTGTCCCCCGGCCGCCCGTTCTCTGTGCCGGCTGTCCCCACAGGGGCTTTGCCTACGAACTGGCCAGACACAAAGATGCCGTCATGATTGGCGACATCGGCTGTTACGGTCTCTGCGGCACGGCGCCGCTCAATGCCAAGGATCTGGGCCTCAATATGGGCAGTGCCTTTTCTATCGGCCACGGCATGGCCCACGGCTTTGCCATGAGCGACCAGCAGAAACGCATCGTCTCCTACATGGGGGATTCAACCTTCTTCCATACAGGTATCAATGCCCTCATGGAAGTATCGTATAATAAATCCCCGGTCATCTGTGCCATCCTGGACAACCGTACGACAGGTATGACGGGCCATCAGGATAACCCCGGCACGGGCTATACCCTGAAAGGTCAGGAAGCCTATGCTATCGATATCGAACCCATCGTACGGGATCTGGGCATCCGCCACGTCCGCACGGTCAATCCCCAGAACCTGACGGTCATGAAAGAAACGCTGGATTGGGCCTTCTCCATTACCGATGAACCGGTGGTCATCGTCACGAAATATCCCTGCGCCCTGAAAAAATGGACGCCCCTCGATACGGGAGAATTTACCCGCACCGATGCGACCTATGAAATCCGGCAGGATCTCTGCATCGGCTGCCGCAAATGCCTCTCTACGGGCTGTCCGGCCCTGCGCTATGATACGGAACAGAAGAAATCCAGCATCTCCCAGGCCGACTGTGCCGGCTGCTCCCTGTGTGCCCAGGTCTGCCCGGTCAGTGCTATTGTCAAAAAAGAAGGGTAAAAGCTGCAGTTCTACCGCAATTTCGCCAGTAGATAACTGCATACAGCTGATGAAATAAAGAAAGTACCCTATGCAAAAAAATCCTGTCGCCATAATGTGTGACAGGATTTTTTGAAATTAAGAAATAAGCTCCTCATATTTTGATTTGTACTGGTTTAACTGGCTCTGTTTGATTTTTTTATCGTTTTGCAGCCTTCCGATGACGATAGATTCACCGACTTGTAGAAGGTCGGCAAAGTGCTTTATAGAACGAATAGAATAATCTTTCTCTTGATAAAATGATTTAAGTTTTGCGGAAGGAATCAATATTTCTGCTGCCATTGTGTCTGCATTTTTTTCGTCTTCTTCCGAGGTACCATTTTTTTGATAGATATGGCCTTGAATGACATGAGAGATTTCATGGAAAAGACTGAACCAAAATCGGTCGGCATACTTTCCCCTCATCGTAATACCAAGAACAATTTTATTTGTATTACTGTCATAAAAGGTGATGCCGTGTAAAAATGATCCTTTGACTTGAGGAAGATATACGAGTGCTATGCCACAAGATTTCAAAATATCGGATAAATCCTCCATGAAATCCATACTTTTATGTCTGGTTAACAAACGTATATCGTTAATTTTTTCTTCGAGAGTATTTTTGCAAAACGGGGCAACCTCTATTTGCCGGGACTTGATTTTTGCGTATTGAGCCAGAGTAAGCATAATGTAAGTGCTTTTTTCTGTGGCGGATAATTTTCGGCATGCGATAGGGATAAGGTCTTTGTTTTGGAGCAGTTTTAAATTACTGACTTCAAAAAATTTACATAAATTGACAATTTTATCCTTCCAATTATGGGTAAAAGGAACCATTCCCCATTCCGCAATTTTGGTATATGGATACTTTTTCATCCATTCCTTTTCTTTGCTCAATTCATTCTCATTTTTGACTTTGGCTAATTTTTCCTGGTAAATGGCTTCCAATTTATTCCAGAACCCAGCAGGTAAACCTAAGACTCTTTCCAGTTTTTCGGCCATATCCGGAGTCAGATGTACTTCTCCATTAATAAGTCTGCTTATATGTTTCTCCGACATTCCCATTCGTTTTGCAAACTCTTTCTGCGTCATGCTCCGGTTTTCAAGCTGTTCTTTAATTGTAGCGCCAGGAGGCGTAGCAATGTAGCTCTTGCTTTCCAACATGACTTTCACTCCTTTTAAATGATTAATGATAATCTACAATTTCCTGTACCTCTGCAATCTGTATTTCATGGCCTTTTTGGGTAAATACTAAACGATAAGGATGTACTAAATCCAATGCATATTGCCCTTCTCTGTTCCCATTTAATGGATGACATCTTCCGATATGATACATAATCATCATTTCAACGGTATCGATTGCAGTAAGTTCATCGATTCTCTGATGAATTTTCCTAGCCATTTTTTCTCCGTATTCTTTACGTGCAGCATTGGCATCTGTACACACTTTGCGTATTTTATTATTCCTGTAACGGACTTTCAATGCTTCACCTCATTTACCTTTAAGGTTAATTATATTTTACCCTGATTAAAGAAGAAAATCAACATTACAATTTACCTATAAGGTAAATTGTAAATACATAAGGTATACAGATAATGTCTGCCCGGTCAGTGCTGTTGTCAAAAAAGAAGGGTAAACCCATGGAAAAATGACTCCTGTCATGGTACGCTTATAGACAGGAGTTATTTTTTACTGGGAGGTAAGGCCGTATGGATAATGAAGAACGGAAACGAATCTGGCAGCAGTTCATGGAAAAGGGGACACTGGACCCGCTCCTGCCGCCTCTCGTAGCCCAGTCATGGCAGGAATGCCGGCGCCGCGGTGTCGATGACATGACTCAGGAAGAATACCGCAAAGCCGCCATCGACGCCTGCCAGAAACTGGCCGATGACGTCGGTATCCCCCGCAGATTATCCGAACTGGGCGTACAGGAAAAAGACATCGATATAAAGTAACAGGGACTGTCGCATGATAGTAGAAACCTTCATGCGACAGTCCCTGTTTTTGCTTGTCATTTCTTCATCTTGTTGAATACGGTCTGGCGGGAGACGTTCAGGAGTCTGGCTATGTCTGTCTGGGTATAGCCTTTGTCGGATAGTTCCTGTATGAGTATCTGTTCGATGGTCGTTTCCAGGTTTTTCATATTGAGGGATAGGGAGCCTGTATCGAGGAGCTGCGGTGTCTGTTCGTCTTCTGTCGTGTCAAACAGGTACTGGTAGGACGAGTCACCGGTATCGCCATAGATATGGTATCGCAGGGCTACGCTGTACAGTTCCCGGATATTTCCCCACCAGTGATGATGGATGAGTATTTTTTTCAGTGCCTGCGGGACCGGGACCGAGGTGCCGGAGATGGTATTGAGGAAATAGGAGAACAGGTACGGGATGTCTGACGGCCTGTCGTTGAGGGATGGCAGGGTCAGGCGCAGGGTGTTGATGCGGAAAAAGAGGTCGCGCCGGAATGTCCCTTTGCGGACGGACTGGATGATATCGGCATTGCTGGCGGAGATGATGCGGATGTCGAGGGGGATGACGTAGTCTGACCCCAGACGCATGACCTGTTTTGTTTCCAGGACCCGTAAGAGTTTGGACTGGATAGCCGGAGTCATGCTGTTGATTTCATCGAGGAAAATCGTACCGTTGTGGGCGATTTCAAAGAGACCGGCCTTGCCTTCTTTGCGGGCTCCCGTAAAGGTACCGCCGACATACCCGAATAGTTCACTCTCGAGGATATCCGGTGGCAGGGCGGCGCAGTTGATGGCGACGAAGGGCCCGTTGCGCCGGGGACTGGCGTTGTGGATGCTTTGGGCAAAGAGTTCTTTGCCGGTGCCGCTTTCTCCCTGTATGAGGATAGGCGCATTGTAAGAGGCCATGGTGGCAGCCCGGCGGATCAGCGTCTGCAGGGCTGGATCAGTCGTCTTGATATCAGAGAAATGATGGCTGGCCGTGAGGCCTGTGCGGGAGAGTTTGTAACGGATATTTTTTTCTAGGCGCTGCAGCTCGGTCACGTCGCGCAGGGTGAGGATGTATTGTTTTTCCTTATCCATGAGGAAGACGTCCGAATTGGCTACCAGGGTATAGGGCGGCCGCTGGATGATTTTTTCTTTGAACGATGGCTGGCTCCCCTCCTGCCAGTCCGGGAAAATATCGCGTATGTTCCGCGTATCGGGTGGCAGGGACAGAAAGGCCCGGGCCTGCCGGTTGATATGGGAAATGACGCCACCTGTGGAATACAGGATGATGCCATCGGTCACGTGGGACAGGATGGAGGCCAGGAGAGAAAGCTGGCGGCGGTCTTTTTTATTGAAGGCAATGAGTTCCAGGGCGTACTGGTATACGGACAGGATGGTCGATTCGCTGGGCCGGATGGGATAAATCGGCATGGGGCTGTTCCGGGCAATCTGGGGCAGCAGAGTGCAGCCGACGATGGCCGTATCGGGCGTCACCGGCAGGCTTTGCACCATTTTCAGCAGCTTGTGATACGTCGGCTCGATCCCGTAGGGCGGATGGACGATGAGGCGCTGGCGTACATCCGGCGGGCAGGCGTTGATATTGAAGATGAAATGTTTGTTCAGGAACAGATGGATTTTCTGACAGTGGATATCCCGGAGAGTATACAGGACATCATTTGTCGAGCTGTACAGGCAGAGAATGGGGACTTCGTCGATGGCATTGGACAATACCTGATAGGACCCGCTGTTGGTGATGATGACGCGGGCTCCCCTGCGGATCATGGCGCGGGCCTGGTCCAGCAGGCGGGGGAAATCGATGATTTCAATTTTGATGGCAACGTGATGCGTATTGAAGCTTTCCTGATAGGACCACAAGGTCTGTTCTATCATGCGTTCCTGCACGGTATCGGCGATTAAAAAATAAATAGTATCCATAGTCGGCCTCCTTTTCTTTGTACCAGTGTATACCGGAATGAGACGGCTGTAAATGCCCGATGTAAAGAAGGTAAAAAAATATATACAAATGAGGATGCGGCACTTCCGGGTACAAGGCGGTGAATCGGGGACAGATTGGGGCTGCCCACCGGGACATCTATATGGCATGAGAATTTCATATCTATGAGCGGGATATAAATACCATGCACAGGCAGGAAAACCGGGCTGTACAGGAAATCCGGTTTTTCCGGTGACAATCAGAAAGGATCTTGGTTATGGATATTGCATCATTATATGAAGAAAAACGGTGTACGCCGGAAGAGGCGGTACGGCTGGTCCAATCCGGTGACTGGGTCGATTATGGCCAGGCCTGTTCGTTTCCGCCGGACCTCGATGCGGCCCTGGCTGCCCGCCGGGATGAGCTCACTGATGTGAAGGTGCGCAATGCCATTTCCATGCGCCCCATCCAGATCGTAGAGCAAGATCCGCAGCAGCAGGCATTTACGTATAATGTCTGGCACTGCTCGGGGGTGGACCGGAAGTATATCGATGAAGGCCGGGCCTTCTTCTCACCCATGATGTTCCGCTTCTGCGGCTCCTATTACCGCCGCGGCCAGGCACCGGTCGATGTGGCCATGATTACCGTATCGCCCATGGACCGCTATGGGAATTTCAGTTACAGCCTGACCAATTGCTGCACCCAGGAAATCCTCGATGCGGCAAAGCATATCATCGTGGAAGTCAATGAAGGGGCGCCTTTTGTCTATGGCATGGCCGATGACCACATCAACATCCGCAACGTCGATGCCGTTGTCGAAAGTACGCAGCCCATGTGTACCGTGTCCAGCCGCGGTGCCAGCGCGCTGGATAAGCAGATTGCCGCCCAGATATTCCCCTTCATCCACGACGGGGACACGCTGCAGCTCGGCATCGGCGGTATGCCCAATGCCCTGGGAACTCTCATTGCCGAATCGGACCTCAAAGACCTGGGCATGCATACGGAGCTTATGAGTGACGGCTATCTCGACCTGTACAAGGCCGGTAAGATCACCAACAAGCGCAAATCCCTGCAGCAAGGGAAAGGCGTCTTTTCCGTCTGCAACGGATCGCAGGAGCTCTATGACTTTCTGGACCATAATATCGACATCCTGTCGGCGCCCATGCATTATGTCAACGACCCGGAAACAATCCGTCAGCTGGACCATTTCGTCTCCATCAACGGCTGTATCGCCTGCGATCTCTATGGCCAGGTCAGTTCCGAATCGGCAGGGACACGGCAGATCAGTGGGACCGGCGGCCAGCTCGATTTCGTCACCGGTGCCTATACGGCAGAACACGGCCGGACCTTCCTGGCCATGGCGTCGAGCCGGATCGATAAGAAAGGCGTCCGCCATTCCAACATCGTGCCGTGCTTTACCGGTGGCGACATCATCACGACGCCGCGGGCCCAGACCATGTACATCGTCACCGAATACGGGGCGGTCAATCTGGCAGGCCTTACGACGTGGCAGCGGGCGGAAAAACTGATCGGCATCGCCCATCCCGATTTCCGGGAAGATCTCATCAAGGCCGCAGAGGCACAGCATATCTGGCGGCGGAGCCATAAGAGGTAGTACGGTGATACCTGAGAGTGAAGCTGCCAGGTGAGTGTAAGAAAGTAAGTGTAAAGGACGACAAAAAAATTTCACATCCTGCAAAACGGGCGGAAGGTCCGGAACGGGAAAAAGCGCATGGATAAGGCATTTTACCAGATACGGTATCTGGCACGGTTATTCCATGTACAGTAGTGTAATGCAGTCATTTAGTTTACGTTCCAAAAAGGACGGGAGGTCTATACATGAAAAAATTACTTTCTGGTAATGAAGCGATTGCCCGCGGGCTCTATGAAGCAGGCGTCAGCTTTGCATCTGCTTACCCGGGCACGCCGAGTACAGAAATCCTGGAAAACGTAGCCAGGTATGATGAAATCTACTCCGAATGGGCTCCGAATGAAAAAGTTGCCGTCGAAGCGGCTATCGGGGCATCCATGGGCGGCGTTCGGTCGTTTGCGGCCATGAAGATGGTCGGTCTCAACGTGGCAGCCGATCCGATGTTTACCTTTGCCTATCAGGGCATCAACGGCGGCATGGCCTTTGTCAATGCCGATGATCCGGGCATGCATTCATCCCAGAACGAACAGGATAACCGCCGCTATGCCAAGGCCATGAAAATCTGTATGCTCGAACCGGCCGATTCTCAGGAATGCCTCGATATGACCAGGGCCGCCTATGAAATCAGCGAAAAATACGAATCGCCGGTCATGATCCGCATGACGACCCGGGTGGACCATTCCAAGAGTCTGGTCGAACTGGGCGAGCGGAAAGAAGTACCTGCTGTCCCCTATGTCAAACAGAGGGACCGCCTCGACGATGTACCGGCCGTTTCCAAGCAGCGCCGGTACGTCATTGAAGAACGGGAAAAACAGCTGAAGGAATATTCGGAAAATTCTCCTTTCAACTATGAAGAAATGCACGACACGAAAATCGGCATCGTCGCTTCCGGCGTGGCCTATATGTACGCCAAAGAAGTGCTGGGAGATAAGGCGTCGTATCTGAAAATCGGCTTCTCCTATCCTCTGCCGATTGAAAAAATCCGTGCCTTTTCCAAAAAAGTAGATACGCTGTATGTCGTCGAAGAGCTGGACCCGGTCATGGAAGAACAAATCAAGGCTGCCGGCATCGACTGTCACGGCAAGGATGTCATTCCCAATATCGATGAACTCAATCCCAATATCGTGGCAACGGGCATCCTGGGTAAGGGATTCCCGAACAAGACCGTTCCCGATGGCCTGTTTGTCCCCCGTCCGCCTGCGCTTTGTGCCGGCTGTCCTCACCGGGGCTTCTTCTACGAACTGGGCAAGCGCAAAGATACGGTCATGGTCGGCGATATTGGCTGCTATGCTCTGGGCGGGTCGGAACCGCTCAATGCCAAGGACCTGGGCGGCTGCATGGGCAGTGCCTTCTCTATCGGCCACGGCATGAGCCACGCCTTTTCCAAGAGCGGCCAGCAGAAACGGGTCGTGGCCTGCATGGGCGACTCCACCTTCTTCCATACGGGCATCAATTCCCTGACGGAAGTATCGTACAATAAATCCAATACGATCTGCGTCATCCTCGACAACCGTATCACCGGTATGACAGGCCATCAGGATAACCCTGGTTCAGGCTATAATATCAAAGGCGAACCGACGACGCTCATCGACGTGGAACGGGTCGTACACGCTCTGGGCCTGAAAAATGTCCGTACCGTCAATCCCAATAACCTGGCCGACATGAAAGCCACCCTCGACTGGGCGTATTCCCTGGAAAATGAACCGGTAGTCATCATCACCAGATGGCCGTGCGTGCTCAAGAAATTCTCCCAGGAAGATGCAGAAGAATTCAATCTGGACCACACGCCGTGCGTCGTCGATGAAGAAAAATGCATCGGCTGCAAGAAGTGCATGACCACAGGTTGTCCGGCACTGCGCTTCAATCTGAAAGATAAGAAATCGGAAATCGTCGAAAGCGACTGCGTTGGCTGCCGCGTCTGTGCACAGGTCTGCCCGGTCAAGGCTATCAGCAGAAAGGGGTATAAATAATGAGCGATGTAACGAATGTATTACTCGTCGGTGTCGGCGGACAAGGAACCATCCTGGCCAGTAAAATCCTGACCATGGGTCTCATAGAAAATGGCTACGATGTAAAGATGTCAGAAGTACACGGCATGAGCCAGCGGGGCGGCAGCGTCAGCACCCAGGTCCGCTTCGGCAAGAAAGTCTACTCTCCTATCATCGGGGAAGGGATGGCGGATATCCTCGTCGCCTTTGAAGAAATGGAAGCGGCCCGGTATGCCAAATTCCTGAAGCCCGATGGCAAGATGGTCATCAACCGGCTCTGCATCCCGTCCCTGCCGGTCCTCTCCGGTCAGGTAGCTTACCCGGAACACATCATCGAATCGCTGAAACAGGATTTCCCCGTACTCGATCTCGATGCTACCCGTATCGCTACGGAAATCGGCAACCCCAAGAGCGCCAACGTCGTCCTCCTCGGGGCTCTCGTCCAGGCACTGGGCCTGACCAACCTGGACTGGTCGGATTTCATTTCCCGTACGGTCAAACCGAAATTCGTCGATGTCAACCTCAAAGCATTCCAGGCAGGACGCGAAGCCGTCGCAAACCGGTAAAGATGATGGTCAGTGGATAGTGTTTCGTTTGCCGGGAAAATAATCCGGCAGCGTCAGAACAGATACAGGGGCTGTACCCAGATGGGCTGAAAAGCTCATTAGGGCACAGCCCCGTTTTTTGCAGGGACAGCAAAGCCCCTCTACCTGCCGAACCGGCCTTCTTCCCGTACGGGAAAGCGGACTCATGACAGGACTTTATATAGAAGTAAAGCCCCTTTAGACGCCTGCGGCGCCAGCTTCCCCTCGCGGGGACGCCAAAGACCTGCCAGCCAATAGCCGCTGACTGCTGGTGGCTGCCCTTCCCCCTTCTGCAAACCAGGGACTGCAAACTATCTTTTTCCGGGCCTTGTGCTATCATATAAGGGAAACTGTTTAAGGGAGTGACATACAATGGAAGATATACGGAAACAAATTGCTGTCTATATAGAGGAACACCGCGATGCTATGATGGATTTCTGGCGGCAGCTGGTACAAATTGAAAGTGGTTCGGCCAATAAGGCCGGTGTCGATGCGGTGGCGCGCCGGGTACAGGCAGAGCTGGATACAATCGGGGCCTATACGGAAATCCATGAAATGAAACGGGCCGGTAATATGCTCGTGTCTGTCCTGAACGAAGACGTGCCGGAAGCTCCGGTCCTCCTCTTGGGACACATGGATACGGTATTCCCCGATGGCACTGTAGCGGACCGGCCGTTTACCCTGCGGGATGGCAAGGCTTATGGCCCCGGTGTCCTCGATATGAAAGGCGGCGTGACAATTGCCGTATTTGCCATGAAGGCTTTGAAAGAAGCGGGCTGGACCAAACGGCCGGTCCGGCTGTTACTGGTCGGTGATGAAGAAGTGGGCCACCGCAATTCCGACGGCAATCAGCAGATCATGGAACAAGCCCGGGGTGCTGTAGCCGCCTTCAACTGTGAAAGCGGCCGACTGGGCAATGAAGTTGTCGTCCAGCGCAAAGGGGCACTAACCTATCGCATGGATGTCACCGGTATTGCTGCCCACGCGGGGAATGAACCGGAAAAAGGCCGCAGTGCTATCCTGGAAATGGCTCACAAGGTCATTGCTATCCAGAATCTGACGGATTGGCAGCAGGGAACGACCTATAATGTAGGTGTCATTTCCGGCGGTACCGTAGCCAATGCCGTCCCGGATACGGCGTCTATCCTCATCGATGTCCGCTATCTCAAAAAAGAGTATGTCCCCGATATTGAAGCGAAATTGCAGGATGTAGCACATACGAACTATGTTGATGGGACAAAGACATCTCTGACACAGCTTTCGTGCTGCATTCCCATGGAACAAATGGCCGGGACTGATGGTCTGCTGGCCAAAGTCCAGGAGGCTTATGCGTCTTTCGGTATGCCCCGCCCCAGCGGTATCATCGTCGGTGGCGGATCCGACTCGGCCTATACCGTAGCGGCCGGCGTGCCGACCATTTGCGCTATGGGTGTCGAAGGCAGCCGCCATCACAGCCCGGAAGAATACGCCAGCGTAGAATCCCTGTACGCCCGGGCAAAAGCCCTGGCATACGTCGTGACCATGGTATGATGATGTAGTGTACATAAGGGAAAAAATGACATTTCAACACACACCTTAATACACCCTAACGCACATGTGCGTTAGGGTGTATTGATTCTAACGCACGTGTGCGTTAAATATCTGTTGAGGTGCATCAGGTAAAGGCGATGGGTTCCTGATTGTTCATGGAATAGCCGTCGTTATGGGGGTCATCCAGTTCGGAAAGGGTGATGTCTTCTTTTGTTTTCAGTGGCTTGATGAGACCTGGCGGATTGTGGAGAGACAAGGTCTTCCCCTTGCCGGACAGAATCCAGAATACTTTGTAGCCTCCCGGTTTGACTTCCAGACGCTCTTCTCCCTGTCCGTCGGTAAAATAGATGAGCAGATCGATTTTATGTTTATTGGCATAGGCAAAGACCGGGGAAAAGGCCGTTCCACCCCGGTAGGGATAGCGTTCCTGTAAGTCGCGGACGGAACGGACGTGATAGACTTTTTTTATCTGGTCATCGCATTCGATGACAGTGATTTCCACGCGCTGGGTCTGAACGATATGCAATACTTCTTCCATGGCCTGACGGAATTCGCCATCGCTGATGCTGCCGCTCACGTCGAGGGCGACGAGAATGCGCGCTTTGTAATGATGGAGCTCTCCCCGCAGGTCGAGGCGGTACGGCTGGCGGCGGCTGAGACGGGCCGTCGTGTGCTTGGTACCGCACGACAGCGTGCCGGCCATACGGCGCAGATACCAGTCCCAGGGCAGGGCCGGATTTTCGCTCTTGATAGCGGCGATAGCACTGCTGAGATGAGATGGCAGATTGCCCTTATCGGCTTCGTCGAGATACTTTTCCGTGAATTTGACCATAGTCTGCGGGTCGGCGGCGTCGGCACTTTCCCACAAATCATGGGCGTGGGCCGGGTCGAACTGGGGCTTGTCGGAATCGGTGACCTGGTCAGTCGTGGTCGTATTGCTCTTCTTCTTCCAGTCGATGCCGCGCTGAATCTGTTCGGCGTAATTTTCCAGCGTATCATATGGTGTCAGGTAGAGCTGATATTGACCGTTGATGCGTTCAATGGTCACGCCGTCAGCCGGGACCGGGTCGAGGTACGTATTGACGATGGCATCCATGGCCAGATTGAGGGCCAGCTTGCTGTACGAACTGCGAAGGTCCCGGGCGCGCAGGAGATGACGGAAGACGATGTGCAGGATTTCATGACGGATTGAACTGAGCATCTGTTCCGGCGTCTGTTCCAGAAACAGGAAGGGCTGAAAAAAAAGGATATATTTCGTGCCGCGGAATGTCACTCCCGTAGGAGCCCGGAGGGTCAGGTCCAGCTCTTTGCCCATCTGGAAAAAGAAGTAACCGAAGAAATTGTCTTCGTCTTCCATGAGGGTCAGGCTGAGATGGCTGATAAACGAGAAAAAGGCATCCTTCAGTGACGGCGGCAGTTCCGTAGCCCGGTCTTTGGTGTCGGACAGAAAATAATAATCATTGGCCCAGATTTCCAGACGTCTGCGCAGAGAAAATGCCTGATCTGCCAGTGTAGTATCCATTATGATTCCTCCCGGTTCTGTTTGAAACGAAGCCGTTCATCGACGGCAATCTGTCTGGCCCGGCGGCTGCCCTTGTGATAGATGAGGCGCAGCACATCGGCCGGCGTCCAGTGGTAGAACTGCTTCAGTGTGCGGCAGCCGATGAGATTGCGGACGTATTTTTCCGGCACATCGGGACGAGCAAGGACCTGGCCGAGTACGGACCGGCATTCGTCTTCACTGATGCGGATGGACGGTGGCAGCACGGCCAGTACGGACACGTTGATGCCGAGGAAATGCAGAGCCTGGTCATGGGTCAGACACATGATAAAGCGCAGCGTCCGCGCGTCGCTGCCAACAGCCTGATCGGCAGCTTCTGTCGTGGGAGACTCTATATAGCGCAATGCTTCCGGGTTCTGCCGTACAGCGGCCAGCTGCACAGCTGGTGTGGGGTCCTTGATATACTGCAGGGATTCCCAGCTCTTTTCGATAGCGGCCAGCTGCAGATCTTCGCTGGGATTTTTGGCGTAGCGGATAGCCCAGGCCGATTGTTCCAGTGCCAGACGGACCAGCGATTCTGGCGGATTCTTGATATAACTCAGATTATACCAGTTGGCTTTGATGGCCTTTTCGGCCAGCCCCGGAATGGGCTGGCGGATATAGCGGATAGCTTCAGGCTTATTGGCGACAGCGGCCTCCTGAATGGCGGCATCGGGCTGATTGATGTATTGTATCATAAGGCCATTTCCTTCTACAGCGGCCATCTGCAGGCGCCGCGACGGATGGTCGATGTGCCGGATTGTCAGCGGATTGATTTTGATGAGTTCTAAATATTTTTCTTCGTCCATAATGTACCTGTCTGTAAAATAAAGATTTCATGCAGTACTATTGTACGAGGATTCTCCCTGTATTTCAAATACCTGGGCCGTCTTTTTGAAGTCCTGTCGTGCATAGTGGTTATGGCATACGGATATATGCAAAACGTCAAATATATGTAAAAAAATATATACATCATAATCCGCTGTTTTGCCAGAAACGGCCGGAAACCGCAGTAGATAGCTGTTTTTTGTTTTGGCATTATAATTTCATATACGATGGTAAATACAAAAACGCATATTTCATATCTCATATAATCAAGGAAGGGGGATAGCAAACGGATAAGGAAAACGGGCATAATAGAATCAGTTGGTGATTGTATGGCCCCGGATTGATGAACGTGCGGATATACCGGATTAGTGAATACGAGGAGGATCCTGATATGGGAGCAGATATTATTTCTATTCTATTTTTTATTACAGCCATCGTACTGGCTTTTATCCGTAAGATAAATATCGGTATTGTGGCATTGGCACTGGCAGTCCCCTGCACGATGCTGATCGGGCTGCCCGGCAAAGAAATCATTGCCGGCGTCAATGGGAATTTATTCATTACCTTAGTTGGTATTACTCTTTTGTTTTCTATCGTCAACGATACGGGAGCGCTGGGGCTGCTGGCTCATAAAATCGTCGCCGTTGCCGGACGGCGGTTATGGCTCATCCCGATTCTGTTGTTTGTTGCCGGAGGCATTATTACCGGTGCCGGACCGGGCGGTATCCCCGTGCTGGCCATCATGATTCCCATGGGCATTGCCGTCGGCATACGGGTCGGCTATAATCCGGTCATGTTGTCACTTATCGGCATCTGTGGTATGACCGGCGGACGATTCTCTCCGATTACTCCGGAAACGGCCATTATTTTCAGTGCTCTGGAAAATACGGGAATCAGCAGTGCCAGTGCCGTGCCGGCGATTATTGTCAATGTGACGCTGTTCAATGCCGTAGTGGCCGTCCTGCTGTTCATCGCCTTTAAAGGATACAAAGTCAAAGCGCCGGAACAGATGGAACGGGACGAAGAAGGAACGAAAAGCTTTACGACCAAGCAGTGGATTTCTTTCGGTGGCATCATCGCCATGCTGGCTCTGATCATTTTTGCCAAAGTCAACGTCGGGCTGGCGGCCCTGATTGTGTCGGCTGTCCTCCTGCTGTGTCATATTGCCGATGATGGCAAGTGCATCAAATCCGTTCCCTGGGGAACGATCCTCATGGTACTCGGTGTGGGCGCCCTGCTTCATATCGTGGCCAAAACGGGTGGCATTGCCCTCCTGACACAGATTCTGGCCGGTATGATGTCGCCATCGACGGCATCCACCTTCATGGCCTTGTCGGCAGGCCTGCTGAGTTTCGTCAGTTCGGCCCTGGGCGTCGTCTACCCGACGATGATGCCTATGAGTGTCGGCATCGCCCAGCAGATTGGTGGCATCAATCCTGTGGCCCTCATGTCTGCCGTCGCGGCCGGCGGCTCCTGCAGTGGCATTTCCCCGATGTCTACGGGAGGCGCCATGATCATTGCCATCATGGCGGTAGAACTGAAAGACCGGTTTACCAAAGAACAACAGAATAAAGTATTCGTCCAGCTTCTCGTCATTGCCGGTGCCAACCTGCTGGTACTGATGGCCTGCACATTCTTGTTCTTTGATGTCATTGCCAATATACTCTGTCCCCTCTAAATAGCAATAGATTGCATAAACAGAGACGGAACCAAAATGAGTTTCTCAGTCATTTTGGTTCCGTCTTTTTTATGTCTGCCGGCATCTTTACTTCAGGTGATTGAATAAAGTCTGGCGGGTGATGTTGAGCATGGAAGCCACTTCAGTTTTCGTATATCCCTGTTCCAGCAAGTCGTTTATGACCAGCTGCTGGAAGGTATGCTGGGCCTTTTTCATATCCAGCTTGAATGTCCGGGGATCGATGAGGTGAGCCCGTTTCTTGTGATTCGTCTGATCAAAGAGATAATCATAGGAAGGAGAACCGGGTTTCCCATAAATGTAGTACCGCAAAGCCGTACTGCGTATTTCCCGGATATTACCCCACCAGTGGTGATCCTGCAATGCCTGGCGGAGTGGTTCTGGAAGGGCTGATTTTTTTATGGTGTGTCCGGCGAATCCCGACAGGAAATGAAGAAAGAGATAGACAATATCGGAAGGTCGTTCATCGAGAGATGGCAGGGTAAGGGTCAGAGTATTCAGGCGGAAATATAAATCCTTACGGAACGAGCCTTCGTTGATTTTTTCGATGATATCCGTATTGGTGGCGGAGATGATGCGGATGTCGAGGGGAATGACATAGTCCGAGCCGATGCGCATGACCTGCTTCGTTTCCAGGACACGCAGGAGCTTGGACTGGATAGCCGGTGACATGCTGTTGATTTCATCGAGGAAAATCGTTCCGCCGTGGGCCAGCTCGAATAATCCCGCTTTACCTTCTTTGCGGGCTTCGGTAAAAGCACCGCTTTCATAGCCGAAGAGTTCGCTTTCCAGCAGTTCCGGCGGCAGGGCGGCGCAGTTGACGGCGACGAAGGGACCGCTGCGGCGGGGACTGGCATTGTGGATGCTCTGGGCGAAGAGCTCCTTGCCGGTTCCGCTTTCTCCCTGGATAAGGACCGGTGCGTCGTAGGCGGCCATCGTCTCCGCCGTAGCCTTGAGAGCTTTCATTTTTGCATCCGCCGTCAGGATATCGTCGAAATGATGCACTGCCGTCAGCCCCGTTTTGGAGAGTTTATAACGGATATTCTTTTCCATTTTCTGCAGCTGCGTGACATCGCGGATGCTCAGGATGTACCGGGTCTGCTTATCGATGGAAAAGGGTGAGGAATTCAGGACGAGCGTATAAGGTGGTTTTTCTATAATCGTATTGGAAAAGGTATAGGCATGGTCTCCCTGCTGCCTGGGAAGTATGGTTTCCATGGCTTTGGCATCTTCTCTGATCTTCAGGAACTGCCGGGCCTGTTTGTTGATATGGGAAATGGTGCCTTCGGCATCGTACATGATAATGCCTTCATCGACGTGGGACAATACGGAGGAAAGCAGGGATAACTGCTGCCGTTCCCGCTTATTGAATGAGGCCAGGTCGTGGGCATACTGGTACAGTGAAAAGATGGTCGGATTGCTGGGCATGATGGTAAATATGGGCAGAGGGATGTTGGTGATGCGCGGCAGGATGGCCGTGCCGACAATGGCCATATCGGGACCGACATCGAGACTGTCTACAAGATGTTCCAGGTCAGGCCGGTCTTTATAGGTATATATTTCCGTTTTGCTCCGTAATTCCGGCGGGCACATGGAACTTTCGAAGATGACACTGGAATTCAGGAGAAGATAGATTTTTTTATACTTCCGTGCCTGTTCCAGTGTATACATGATATCGTAGGTCGAAATGTACAGACGCAGGACCGGGACTTCACGGATGACAGGAGCCAGTTCCTGATAGGTGCCGCCGCTGGCGATGAGGACCTGTGCCCCATCTTTTATCATGTCCCGCGCCTGCCCGAATATGTTTTTGAAATCGAGGATAGCTACGTCAATGGGCATACTGTCCGGTTCTTTCGTGTGATTCCATAAGGCTTGTTCGATTTTATTTTTCATGACCTGGTCAGTGGCCAGGAAGCAGATTTTTTCCAATATTTTCACCTCACGTCCAGTGTACGGGAAAACGGATAAGATGTCAAATTAATGTAAAAAAATATATACGCTGGTTAAAACCTGTCCCGTTCATGTACTGCGGAAGTGCTGTATATGGCTGTTTTCCTACTTGGCATTAAAATTTCATATATATTCACGAATAGCAATAGTCTTAGTGATATATCTTATATATGAGAAAGGAACAGGTGAAAGACATGACGGAAGGTTTATTGGAAGGTATCCGGGTTCTCGATTTTACAGGTTTTCTGGCTGGTCCCTACTGCGGGATGTTTCTGGCCGATATGGGAGCCGATGTCATTAAAGTAGAAAATTTACTGACCAAAGGCGAATTTTGCCGCTATGCACGGCCGCTGGAAGAAAAGACGGGCCGCAGTATGTATTTTGGCAATCTGAACCGGAATAAACGCGGGTTTGCCGTCAATCTGAAATCGGAAGACGGGAAAAAGGTTTTCGCTGAACTGGTCAAATCGGCCGATGTGCTTTTGGAAAATATGCGTCCCGGCGTCATCAAGAAACTGGGATTCGGCTATGAAGAATGCAAGGCACTGAATCCGCGCATCATCTTCGCTTCCATTTCCGGATTTGGCCAGTACGGTCCCTATTCTTCCCGGCCCGGCTATGATCTCATCGCCCAGGCTATGGGCGGCTCCATGAGCATCACCGGATGGCCCGGTTCGGAACCGACCCGTGCCGGTATGGCTATCGGCGATATGATGGCCGGCATGAACTGCTGCATGGGCATCCTGGCATCGCTGATCAAGCGGCAGAAGACTGGCGTAGGCCAGAAAATCGATGTAGCCCTTGTCGATTCCATTGTTTCCGGTCTGGAAGCCAAATGCATGCAGTATCTGTATACTGGCAAAGTTCCTGAAAAGACAGGTAACAAATATATTTCTTCCGCTCCTTACGATTCCTTCAAAGCAAAGGATGCCTATTTCGTACTGGCCAGCGGGACGGATAAACATTTTGAACATCTCTCGGCTGCTATGGGCATGCCTGAACTGGCACAGAATCCCTTATATGAAAACACGGAACTGCGCAAAAAGAATGCCGATTCCCTGAAGAAAATCATCGAAGACTGGGCCAGCGACAAGACGAGCCGGGAAGTCGTCGATATCATCCTCGATGCCGGTGTACCGGCCGGACCGATTTATGACATTGCCGACGTCTGCAACGATAAGAATATCGTCGAAGCCAGAGACATGCTGGTCAAGGTTCCCGACAAAAAAGCCGGTGAATTCACGGTCCTGGGCAATCCTATCAAGATGGATATCTATCCCTGCACATACCGCAAATCGGCTCCGGATCTCGGGGAAGACGATGTGGATATTATGAAGGAACTGGGCTATTCTGATGAACAGATTGCGGCCATGCAGGCCGATGGCGCTGTCAAATAGGAGGAAAAATCATGGGTAAAAAGATAACTGTCGTAGAAGTCTGCCCCCGCGATGGCTGGCAGAATCATAAAATTCCTATTCCGACGGAAACAAAAGTCAAATATATCAAAGAAATGATCGATTACGGTGCCACCATGTTCGATCTCGTTTCCTTTGTCAGTCCCAAGTGGGTTCCCCAGATGAAGGATGCGGCGGAAGTCCTGCAGGAAAGTAAGAAGTATGCGAAAGAAATTGGCAAAGACATCGAATTTATGGCTCTGACACTGAATGGAAAAGGCATTGAAAATGCCCTTAAAGCCGGCGCGACGAGCATCCAGTTCGTCATTTCTGCCAGTGAAGAACACAATAAACGCAATTCCAACCGGACGATAGAAGAATCATTGGAAAACTTCAAAGCCATGGCATCCCAGGTCAAAGGGGTCAAGATGACTCTGGCTATGGCCTGTGCCCTGGGATCTCCTTTTGGGGACGACGTGCCGGCAGACCGGGTCAAGTATCTGTGTGAAGAAGCTTTCAAGGCCGGCGTTACCCGTATCGGTCTCGGCGATACGGCAGGCATTTCCAATCCGGCCCACACCAAAGATATTATCCGGGCCCTGAAGTCCATCTGCGATATCAGTCAGATCGATGTCCATCTCCATGATGCGTACGGCATGGGCCTGGCCAATGCCTATGCAGCCGTCGAAGAAGGCGTCACGTCCCTCGATGCCGCTGCCGGCGGCCTGGGCGGCTGCCCCTTCGTTCCCGGCGCCAAGGGCAATATAGCGACAGAAGATCTGGTGCATATGCTGCAGGCTTTAGGGTATGATACGGGGTATGATCTGGATAAGATCCTGTCTACCGTACGCTCCATGTGCGAAGAAATCCAGGCTGTTCCGACGAGCAGTCTCATCCAGGCACGCAAGTGTCATCAGGGATAATTTTCCAATACGTCTATATACAGGAGGTAACAGAATGAAACAGTTAATGACGGGGAATGAAGCCATTGCCCGGGGATTATATGAAGCAGGTGTCAGCTTTGCTTCTGCTTATCCCGGTACGCCCAGCACAGAAATCCTGGAAAATGTGGCTAAATATAATGATATTTCTTCCGAATGGGCGCCGAATGAAAAGGTTGCCATGGAAGCAGCTATCGGCGCATCCATTGGTGGCGTCCGCTCCTTTGCAGCCATGAAGATGGTAGGTCTCAATGTGGCAACTGATCCGCTCTTTACTTTTGCCTATCTGGCCATCAACGGCGGCTTTGTCTTCGTTTCTGCCGATGACCCGGGCATGCATTCGTCCCAGAATGAACAGGACAACCGTAACTATGCCAAGTTTGCCAAGATTGCCATGCTGGAACCGGCCGATTCCCAGGAAGCTAAGGATATGGTGGCTGAAGCATACAAAATCAGCGAAACCTATGGTACGCCGGTCATGCTGCGCATGACGACCCGTGTCGATCATTCCAAGAGCCTTGTTGAACTGGGTGAACGGGTACCGTTCAAAGCCGTTCCTTATGTCAAACAGCGGGACAAGATGGATCCGGTGCCAGCTATTTCCAAAGTGCGCCGTTACGTCGTCGAAGAACGGGAACAGAAACTGAAAGAATACAGTGAACAGACGCCGCTCAATTTTGAAGAAATGCACGATACGAAAATCGGCATCATTACGTCCGGCGTATCCTATAACTACTGCAAAGAAGTATTTGGCGATGAGGCATCGTATCTGAAACTGGGCTTTACCTATCCCCTGCCTATGAATAAAATCCGCGCTTTTGCCGGTAAAGTCGATACGCTGTATGTCGTCGAAGAACTGGATCCGTTCATGGAAGAACAAATCCAGCGCGCCGGCATTTCCTGTCATGGGAAAGACGTCATTCCCAACATCGATGAATTGAACCCCAATATCATTGCAGAATCGATACTCCATAAAGGCCAGGAAGGCGTTACCGTTTCCGATGACTTATTCGTTCCCCGTCCGCCTGCTCTCTGTGCCGGCTGTCCCCACCGTGGCTTCTTCTATGAACTGGCCAAGCGCAAAGATACGGTCATGGTCGGCGATATCGGCTGCTATGCCCTGGGTGGTGCCGAACCGCTCAATGCCAAAGACATGGCTCTCTGCATGGGCAGTGCCTTTTCCGTAGGCCACGGACTGGTCCGGGCTTTCTCTGACAGCGGCCAGCAGAAACGGGTCGTAGCCGTCATGGGCGATTCCACCTTCTTCCATACCGGTATCAATGCCCTCACGGAAGTATCGTATAATAAATCCAATACGATCTGCGTCATCCTCGATAACCGTATTACGGGCATGACGGGCCATCAGGAAAATCCTGGGACGGGATATACCATCAAGGGAGAACCGACGACGCTCATCGACGTGGAACGGGTCGTCCATGCCCTCGGCATCCGCAATGTCCGTACAGTCGATCCCAATAATCTGGCCGATATGAAAGCCACCCTCGACTGGGCTTATTCTATTGAAAAGGAACCGGTTGTCATCATTACCAAGTGGCCCTGCGTCCTCAAGAAATACTCCCACGAAGATGCGGAAGAATTCAATCTCGATAAGACGCCATGCATCATCGATGAAGAAAAATGCATTGGCTGCAAGAAGTGCCTGACTACAGGCTGCCCGGCCTTACGGTTTAATCTGAAAGATAAGAAATCGGAAATTGTGGAATCAGACTGCGTCGGCTGTAAAGTCTGCATGCAGGTCTGCCCGGTCAAAGCTATCAGCAGAAAGGGGTATAAATCATGAGTGATGTAAAAAGTGTTCTTCTCGTCGGCGTCGGCGGTCAGGGAACGATTCTGGCCAGTAAGATTCTGACTATGGGACTTATCGAAAACGGATATGATGTAAAAATGAGCGAAGTACACGGCATGAGCCAGCGTGGCGGCAGTGTCAGCACTCAGGTCCGCTTCGGCAAGAAAGTCTACTCTCCTATCATCGGGGAAGGGACGGCGGATCTCCTCGTCTCTTTTGAAGAAATGGAAGCGGCCCGCTATGCTAAATATTTGAAGAAAGATGGCAAAATTGTCGTCAACACCTACCGGATTCCGTCGATGCCGATTTTGTCCGGGTCCCGGACCTATCCGGAACATATCATTGAAAGCCTTTCCCGGGAAGTGCCGACTATGTCTCTTGATGCCACAAAGATTGCTACTGATCTGGGCAATCCAAAGAGCGCCAATGTTGTCCTCCTGGGGGCACTCATCAAGGCAATCGGCATGACCGACATTGATTGGAAGGCCATTATTGCCAAGGCAGTCAAACCGAAATTCGTCGAAGTCAATCAGAAAGCCTTTGACGCTGGATTTGCCGCTGTTTAACCATTGTCTGGAAAGAGAGGCATGACGCAGCAGAGAACTTCTCTTTCCGGCAGTAGGGGCATATCCCATGCTTTATAAATAATATAGGTGTATACATACGGGCTCTGTCGTCGTTAGAGGCAGGGCCCTTTTGCGGTCCTGGCATATCTTTTGGGTAGAAAGAAAGGTAACAGATGGCAGAAAATGTGCTATAGTGATACGTAGATAACATGAGACAGGAGTGATGGGAATGTTGATTCTGATAACGTTATTCGTTATGGGGTGCCTGCTGGGGCTGACCGGGGCTGGCGGAGCCGGTGTGGTCATTGCCGTGCTGACGGCCGCTTTTGGCGTGCCCATTCATCTGGCTCTGGGTACGAGCCTCAGTGCCATGACCTTTACGACCCTGTCCGGAGCGGTCAGTCATTTCCGCGAAGGAAATGTCCGCGTCCGAACGGGGACTGCCGTAGGTGTATTCGGTGCTGCCGGTGCGTTTACCGGTGCCAAAATTGCAGCCATGATTCCTGCGGCAGACCTGCACTGGCTCACAGGCGGCATGCTCGTCCTCTCTATGGTACTCATGTACCTGCGTCTTTACCATCCTGAATCGGGGCCGTTTTCCCACGTGGGGACGGCAGAACTACAGAGCGGCTCCCGGTTCTGGCTGACGGCGGCTCCGGCCGGATTCGTCGTCGGTTGTCTGTCCGGCACCTTCGGCATCGGGGCGACGCCTTTCATCCAGCTCGTCCTGCTCATCCTGTTCGGACTGCCCCTTACGATTGCCATCGGTACGACTATGCTGGTCATTCTGCCCATCGCCGTCTTCGGCGGCCTGGGATATCTGCTGGAAGGCAATCTTGATTTCACCTTGTTTGTCCAGGTCGTCGCCGGCCTCATGACCGGGGCCTATATAGGAGCCAAATTTACCCGGCGCATTCCCCGTAGAGTTTTGAAAGTCGTCATGACCGTCATTCCCGGCATCGGAGCTTTGATCCTCTTCCTGGAATAAAGCCAGCCGTCCCATGATAATAGAAAGTATGGTGGGACGGCTTTTTTTTGCCACTTATCATGGTATAATTATTTCATACAAACAAAAGGACGTGATAGTATGGCAAAAATCGCGCTTAAACTGGAGCAGCGGACGAAATTATCCCAGATACAGCGGCTGACGATTCAGATGCTGACGCTCCACGCACAGGATCTGACTGATTTCCTCCATGAACAGGTGACGGATAATCCCCTTCTCGATATCCGTTACAAAGATGTCCGGCCCAGTGGCGGAAGCGGCAAGGAAAAGCCCATCGACAATATCAAAAACCGCGGCGATTCGCTGGAAACGGGGCTCATGAAACAGCTGCGGGTACAAAATGTTCCGAAACCGGTTATGCTGGCAGCCGGCCTCGTTATCCGCTCTCTCGATGAAAAAGGATTTTTTACAGGTAATCTGGACCTTCTCGGACAGGACTACGCCTTGTCACTGGAAGACATGGAAAAGGGACTGGCTCTGGTACAGTCCTTTGATCCGCCGGGAATCGGGGCCCGTTCTATCTGTGAAGCCCTGCTGATCCAGACCCGGCGCCATGATGATGCGCCGCCGCGGACGGAAGAACTGCTACAGGACCATTATCAGGAATTTCTCACAGGGAAATGGCAGAAGCTGCAGAAAGAAATGGAACTCAGCAATACGGATCTTCAGGCGATACGGGATTTTCTGAAGACACTGGCTCTGCAGCCTGCCGGACAGGCTGAGACGGAAACGGAGTTCGTCCGTCCCGATGTGGAAATCTATACCGATGAATCGGGCCATCTGGCAGTCCGCTCACTGGAAGAATTGCCGGAAGTGTTTTTTCGTGAAGACCTCTATAAGGAATATGAAGAACAAGGCGATAAAAAGACGCGGACCTATATCCACAAGGCACGAAGAGCCTTCCTCGACCTCCAGTCGGCTCTGGCCTATCGCTGGCAGTCTATTTTTACGGTCATGGATTGTATCATACGTCATCAGGAGAGGCATTTCCTCTATGGCGATACGCTGCAGCCCCTGCGCCAGAAAGATATAGCTGCCGAAACGGGACTGAGCACGGCGACCGTGAGCCGTGTCTGTCATGGCAGATATGTCCTCTTTGACCGCCGGACCTATGCCATACAGGATTTCTTTGCCCAGTCCTACCGGAGAGACAGCGGGGCTGATGGGGAAATTTCTGACCAGGCCATCCGGCAGAAAATGGCAGAACTGATCGAATCCGAAGATGGGGCTCATCCCTATTCCGATCAGGAACTGGCCGACCGCTTTGCCGCCGCCGATATCCATATTGCCCGCCGGACCATAACGAAATTCCGCCTGAAAATGCATATCCCCAACAGTAGTATCCGCCGGCGACTGAAGAACGGCTGATTGTGAAAAAAATAATTAATAGAGAATTATTATTTCTTATTGACAAGTAGACTTTTTTAGTATACAATTAGCTTGTAATCAAAAATGATTATTCACTAGTAAATACATTCCGCTTACATAAATCAATATATATATCCCTTTCGTTCCCATCAAAGGAGGACCCAATCATGAAACACGTAGAATTTTATCGCAACAATATAGATGGCAAGGTATTAGTACTCACAGGCGGACAGGCTCCGGAATCGGTCGTCTATGATGGTCAGAAACTGACCCATCTCGTCGCCGGCTCGGTCGATGCAGCACAGGAAAAACACGTACCGGCTTTTCAGAAAATCGATGGACACCTGGAAGTCCACGTCGGCTCCGTTACCCATCCCATGGAAGAAAAGCATTATATCGAATGGATTGCCCTGGTCGATGACAGTGGTGTCCACTTCCACTACCTGAAACCGGGTGAAGAACCGAAAGCTTCGTTCGAAACGGGCGATGCCGGTGAAATCTACGCCTACTGCAACCTTCACGGCCTGTGGAAAGAAAGTTTCGAAACGGGCGATGCTGATGTTCTCGATGGCGCTGCCTGCTCTCCCGAATTCGGCGGCTGCCGGATCCATGAATTATAATCAGGAGGTCTGCATATGAGCATATACGATTATACCGTCAAAGATATCCGGGGCAACGACGTATCCCTGGGCCAGTATAAAGGCAAAGTCCTGCTTATCGTCAATACAGCCAGCAAATGTGGATTTACGCCGCAGTATGATGGCCTGGAAGCCTTGTATCAGAAATATAAAGACAAAGGCCTGGTCATTCTCGGCTTCCCTTCTAATCAGTTCCTGGAACAGGAACCGGCCGATAATGACAGCATTGAAAGCTTCTGCCGCATCAACCATGGCGTGACATTCCCCTTGTTTGCCAAAGTGGACGTACGGGGCGGACAGGCTATTCCCCTCTATCAGTACCTGACTCAGGCGGCACCCTTTGCCGGATATGAGCTGGATAAAGAAAGCGGGCGCCTTATTAAGCAGGTCGTCGCCCAGTATTATCCGGACAATGCCGACGGCAACGGCGTAAAATGGAATTTCACGAAATTCCTCGTCAGCCGTGACGGCTCGCAGATCCAGCGCTTTGAGCCGAGTACGACACCGGAAGAACTCGATCCGGTCATCGCAAAAGTCCTTTCCTAACACATATCCACCTATCCTTACACCTCTTCCCTTCTAAAAATAACACCTCTTCCATTTTTACGATACTATATTACACATCATTACACACACCAGAAACAGACAGCCCCATGAAGCCACTCTGAGCTTCATGGGGCTGTTTCTTTTTGTTGTATACAGGTCTTTGTCATGAACCGCAAAAAAATATATTTTTTTAGAAAAATCCCTTGACAGTAGCAAAGTGATTTGGTATTATAATTAAGCGTTCCGATGAACGCACCTGAGATAAAGCCAGTATTCAATACGTAAAATAATGTGTTGACAGGCTAGTGCAAATGTGGTAAAATATCTTTTGTCATGCGGAAGTAGCTCAGTGGTAGAGCATCACCTTGCCAAGGTGGGGGTCGCGAGTTCGAGCCTCGTTTTCCGCTCCATTTATTCCTCAATAGCTCAGTCGGTAGAGCAATCGGCTGTTAACCGATTTGTCGTAGGTTCGAGTCCTACTTGAGGAGCCATACAGGGGTGTCGCCAAGCGGTAAGGCAACGGACTCTGACTCCGTCATGCGTAGGTTCGAATCCTACTACCCCTGCCAGTATGATCCACTAGCTCAGTTGGCAGAGCACCTGACTTTTAATCAGGGTGTCCCGAGTTCGAATCTCGGGTGGATCACCATAATTTTCTTTTGCATGGCCCCTTGGTCAAGTGGTTAAGACACCGCCCTTTCACGGCGTGAACGTGGGTTCAAATCCCGCAGGGGTCACCATTTTTATGGGCGATTAGCTCAGCTGGGAGAGCGCCTGCCTTACAAGCAGGATGTCAGCGGTTCAAGCCCGTTATCGCCCACCAGGTTACAGCACATCCAGGAGGATGTGCTGTTTTGCTATATGTACGGACACGATGACGATAGGAGAGATAGTATGAGAACAGAAACCGGGGTAGTAGAAAAGATACTGCCTGACCACATGGTATTGATCAAGGCCAGCCGGACGAGCCTTTTTTCGCGTCACGCGTCGTCTATCGGCAATGCCACGGCTCCCATTGAGGTACGCAATGAAATCGGAGCTGAAAAAGGAGATTTCGTCGAATTCGCCCTGCCGGAACGGAATATTGCCCTCGGTGGATTTATCGGCTTTGGTATCCCCATGCTGATTGTCCTCCTGAGCATCGTTGTCCTGTATACCCAGGGCCCGTCATGGGGATTATCGGAAAATGGTTCGGCTGCAGCCGGATTCATTGGCGGCCTTATTCTGGCATTCATCGTTATGAAAATTTTGAATAAAGCCTGGAAGGGACAACGTTCGGAAGCATTCATCCTCCGTATCATCCGTCCCGATGCGGAAGACATGGAACACGATGGAGAAGAATCTCCACAGGCGTAACATTAATGGTAACACAAATCAGGAGACTGTCTGATCAGGCAGCCTCTTTTTTTGTCTTTCTGGTTATTTACGTATTCTATAACCATTATCAGCCTTTAATATTTCTCATTCAATGCTTTCCGCCTTAGCCGGGCTGCCCGTGAATTCATCACCTTTTCACAGAAGGAAAAAGGACCCAATGGCATCCGCATTTCCGATTGAGTGACTGTGTGGTGGATACAGACCAATAATCCTTTTTGTACATACGTTGTGTCACGGATTTTGTACAGAATGAATAGAGCTATTATGCAGACGTAGTTTATGTGATACAATACATGCGTATTTTACTAGATGGTATCAGAATAAGAAGGTGTCTGTATGAAACAATGGGAAAAAATCATAGCCACAGCTTGTGTAGGTACAGGACTGCTGTGGATGGGTACGGTATTGCCGGCTCAGGCAGCTCCAGCAGCGGACCATTTTGCCAACGGGGCTATGCCGCACAGGCGGAGTTTTCTCGCAGGGGCGTTCCTGGATAAAGGGATTGCGGCTTATAAGTCTGGTAATTATACATTGGCCCTGCAGTATTTCCATGATGCCGATGAACACGGCCATTCCAAAGCGTCACGATACATCGGACTGTGCTATGAAAATGGCTATGGTGTAGAGAAAAATCTGAAGACGGCCGTGCAATGGTATACGAAGGCGATGCAGCGTGGCGATGTGACCGGAACCTATTATCTGGGACATATGTATGAAGATGGGCTGGGCGTGGCTGTCGATTATACCAGGGCCAGAGAAATGTATGAAAAAGCTTCATACCGCAGTGACATTATTTCTGCGCCGGCCCAGAACGCACTGGGACGCATGTACGAAAAAGGAGAAGGAGTCCCGGCCAATCTTTCGATGGCCCGGCAGTGGTATGAAAAGGCAAGTATGGCAGGATATGAAGAAGCGACGGATGCACTTGTGCGGCTGGGAGAGCCCATACGGGTAACGACCCCACGGGTCATGACACAGCGCGTCATGGCGGGTCGCAGTACAGATGTTGTCAACGGTGTGACGCAGATAGATTCCTCTTATATCTGGAAACCCGTACAATCTATCGACTTCTCTTCAAAACATGATGTTTTTATCAAGAATAGCGATGGCTTACTGACTCCGATGGATGAACCGTGGTTTGATGCAGAAGAAATCGCTCCCGGAACGTGGAAAATCCAATCTGATGGGGATTACTGCTATCTTCTCGAAGGGGATTCCATTGCCGTTATGGTTGACTGTGGGTATGGGGCCGGGAATATACGGCAATATGCAGAAACGCTGACGACGAAGCCTGTCAAATATGTCATCAATACGCACTATCATTTTGATCATACGGCCAATGATGCCTATTTTGATGCGGCATTCATGACGGCAGAAAGTATTCCCTATGCGACCGTGCCTTATACCAGTTTTTCCGGAATTACCTTCCCGCGGGATTATCCGGTCATAACTGTGACCGATGGCTATACCCTGAATCTCGGCAACCGGGAACTGAAGATCATTGCATTTCCCCATTCGAACCATACTCTGGGAGGCATTGCCATATTAGATAAGTCACGGAGAATTTTATTCAGTGGTGACGAATTTCTTTTCCCATCCAAAGCGGAACTCAATATCTCACTGGAAGACTTTGCAGAAAATATGAAACGCATAGAGAACGTCCGCAGTGACTTTGACGTACTCTATGCCGGCACAGGCAAAAAAGATGGCGCCATGTTTGACCAGTACTATCAGGCTGCCATGTACGGTATATCCCCTCAGATGACCTATACCTTGTCCGATGAAACTCAAAAACGAACCGAAACGCTGGAAAAAACAGCAGATGGGCACATCATATACACGCGTGGCAGTGTGCGCCCCGGTGACCAGACCGAAAATGCTCCGGAAAACATACCGCAGGGACAGCGTGCCACCTATACATACAACGGCTTTACGGTAAGCTTCATTGTGCCCGGGAATGTGGCAGATAGGAAATGAAATTATATCGGACATTTTTGGATGGATAAAACGCAACTTACTCTAGATAAAGCGCAACTTACTCCAGATAAAGCGCAACTTACTCTAGATAAAGCGCAACTTACTCCGGATGAAACGCAATTGATTCCAGATAAAACGCAACTTACCAAATTAAAGTCAGGAAAAATAGTTTAATAATGAAAATCACCTCTGATATTAGTACATGGATACTGATAACAGAGGTGATTTTTTTACGGATTTACTTTTTATCCGGAATGGGTACTAAAAAAAGCTGGTTGCTGCCGCCTTCTGATTCGGGGAATTGATTGTACATGGAAAACATCGATTGGAACCGCTGCCAGGAGTAGATTCCATACCCGTCCTGGTTATGGTCGGTGGTATCGTACGGATCGGCGACGATGATGACGTCGTCGGCTTCATTGGCGGTTCCCATGTCATCGTAGCCAATGATTGCCTGCCAGTGGCCGATCCAGTCTATCCAGCAGACCAGGATGGGATGGCTCTCTTTCAGGAATTGGCGTACATCGCTGGCAGAGAGTGTCCGGCCTTCCTTTTGGTAGTCACTGCTTGAGATGTAATGGAATCCTCCGACGCCGTCAAATATATCCTTCATCTGGCGCAGCGTCGTTCCCGGATAGCCATTGGGAAAACCGGGGACGGTCACGCTCTTCAGAGGATGACGCAGGTCAGCCAGTTTTTGCTCGTCCCAGCCGTCTGCCCGGCCATACCATTGCAGTACTGTCAGGGCGGCTGCCGGTCCGCAGGACCATTCACTCGTCTGTTGGAAGGTCTGGTATCCGTTGAGAATGGTCCGGGATGCCGTGGATTTCATGTGGTAGAAATCGGGATGAGCGTAATACGGGGAATCGGGATGGTCGTACTGCCGTTCAATGGAGGCAGCTCCTTCATTGGGTGTCAGCCGGGCAGATACGGCCAGTTTCATATCGTTCGTAAAATCAGAAGCTGCATAAGCTGCTCCTGTTGTACCTATCAGTATAGTCGTACATAACAGAGCACACAGCCGTTGTTTCAGTTTATTCATAGGCAGCCTTTATTTGATGAACGGTCAGTCGAAATGACGGTCGAAGAGGTCGCTTTTTTCCAGAAATTCTTCTACTGTAGCAAATCCCAGGTGTTTGAGCAGTTCGATGACATAAGGATTTTCGACAGGCGTCCGGCTCTGGGCTTCCTGTCCGTAGGCCTGGACGCAGGCTTTGCCGTCTTCCTTTTTGATGATGGCCCGGGGGCCACCGACACAGCCACCGACGCAGCCCATCCCTTCAAAGAAATTGCCATCGCGGTTACCGGCGAGAATGTCATTGATCATGGCTTTGCAGCCGGGAACGCCATCGGCTTTGCGGGTCTTGATGGGCACCTTGCGGTCCGGATCCAGCTGGGAGACGGTCATGGCTACGGCTTCGGAAACGCCGCCGGCATAGGCATAGCCGATACCGGACTGGGATGCGTGAGGTACATTTTCTTCTTCCATCCGGGCCAGATCGATATTGGTGACGGAAAACAGATCACGCAGTTCCTGATAGGTCAGGACATAATCAATGGCACCGGCGATATCCGGTTCTTTGCGTTCGGCTTTTTTAGCAAGGCATGGACCGATGAATACGGTCTTGGCATTGGGATGCAGTGCCTTTACCGTGCGGCCTCCGGCTATCATGGGGGAAACAGAACCGGGGACATTTGGCAGCAGCTGGTGATACAGTTTCTTTATCATGGCAATCCACATAGGACAGCAGCAGCTCGTCAGCTGGAATTGTTCTTCTGTATGAACGTTTTTGTCAAATTCCAGCGCTTCTTTCATGGTCAGGATATCGGCAAATACGGCGACTTCCAGCATGCCGGTGAATCCCAGATGTTTCAGGGCGGTGCGTATCTTCCCTATGGTGACGTCAGGACCGAACTGACCGGAGATAGCCGGTGCCACCAGTGCATAGACCGGGCCGTCATAGTCATGCAGTTCCTGTACGACGGGGATGATATCTTTACTGGTTTTGAGACTTTCCAGTTTGCAGGCATCGACACAGGCCTGACAGCCTACACATTCCGCATCGTTGATTACCAGCCCTTTGCCATCGGGAGATGGCTTGATAGCGCCCCAGGAACAGGCTTCCTCACAGGGGTGTTTTTCATCAGGCGGACAAACGCAGGGTTTTACCCGCCAGATCAGCGGATGGTCGTCCGGATGGGCCAGGCAGTCGATGAGCTTCGGGTCTCCATCGACATCGATCGGCTTGCCATCAGCGGCCTGCCTGAGCATCTGCTGGTACAGTTCATCTAATGTTTTCATAAGGAACCTCCTTTTATAAGCATCTGCTAACATAGAATGATGCAACTTTATTTTAGCAGATTTTTCGAAATTGCAATAGCTTTATTATCATTTGATATTTCTCATCGGAAAGGCCAGTCCGGATTGGTATCGCTAGTACAATTTCCTCACCAAACCAGACATAAACAAAGGCTCTTTGCCCACTGGATGTGAGCAAAGAGCACATGCTTAGTTGGAAATAAAATGTAAATTTTTAAAAATATCTCTGATAGAAGGGGACAGTCTTACAAACTATTAGCCGGCATAACCGCCTTTGACGCCTTCGCGGGCATCTCTTTCCCAATCTTCGAAATGTTCTTTTGCAGCCTGGCCAATCTGTTCGTCATTGTTGTAATCACCGAGTTCTGTCGGTACTTCATCTTCCGGATTTTCCGGGGCGCCGACGGCTTTCGCAAATTCCCGGCCGTATTCGCGGCACGTTTCCTGTGTTGCCTGGTCCGGATTCCACTGGCAGCGGAGTCCGTCGTTTACGACATCAAAACCGGCTCCCTGCAGAAGGGCTGTAATCTGTTTGACTGCTTCACCGCTCCAGCCATAGCTGCCAAAGGCGGCTGCTTTTTTATTCTTGAATTTCAGGCCACGGATCATTTCCATGATGCCGCCGATGGAGAAGAGGAAGCCGTAGTTAATCGTCGGAGAACCTACGAGGATTGCCTTCGATTTGAAGACTTCCGTAACAATGTCGTTCTTGTCATCCACGGCAGAATTGAACAGTTTTACTGTCAGCGTCGGATCGGTTTCGCGCAGGCCTTCGGCAATGCATTCGGCCATGCGGCGTGTCGAATTCCACATCGTGTCGTAGATGATAGTAATCTGGTTTTCCTGATAGGCTTTTGCCCATTCCTGGTATTTAGCAACAATCCGCAGCGGGTTATCACGCCAGATAACGCCGTGGCTGGGGCAGATCATGGATACAGGTACATTCATTTTCAGGATTTCATCGATTTTACGGGTAACCATAGGACTGTACAGGTTCAGGATGTTAGCATAATATTTCATAGCTTCCTGGTACAGTTCGGCCTGGTCCACGCAGTCGTTGTACATCTTTTCGCTGGCATAGTGCTGGCCGAATCCATCATTGCTGAAGAGAATATTTTCGCCAGTCATATAGGTAAACATCGTATCGGGCCAGTGCAGCATAGGAGCTTCGATGAAGACGAGCTGGCTGCTTCCGAGATCCAGCGTATCGCCGGTTTTTACATTGACGAAGTTCCAGTCCTGGTGATACAGACCGCGCAGGATGGCTTCCCCTTTTTTCGTGCAATAAATCGGTGTGTCCGGGATTTCACGCATCAGGGCTGGCAGGGCACCGCTGTGATCGTTTTCATTGTGATTCATGACGATATAATCGATGTCACTGAGGTCGATTTCGCGCTTCAGGTTAGCGACAAATTCTTCATCAAAGGGTTTCCATACGGTGTCCATCAAAACAGTCTTCGTATCGCGGATCAGGTACGAGTTGTACGAAGATCCTTTTTCTGTAGAATATTCATGTCCGTGGAATTCATTCAATTCCCAATCGATTTTTCCTACCCAGGTCACTTTGTCTGTCAATTTTTTCCCCATGTGTATCGTCTCCTATTCGTATTATCACTAACATGTAGATTGGCGTTTCGTCCTTACATGGTTAGTATAATCCAGCGAGTACTATGTGGCAGTTGCATTTGCAACGGACTATCATTTTTATTGAAAAAATCTGCCGGAGGAACATAGGGTTATGGCCGTGGGCATGGTATAATGGAAAAAACGATGCAGGGAATGGAGATGACAATCTTGGCAAAACTGGATCTGGGAGACTGGCAGGAGCTGTTTTCAGAAAAGATATGTAGTGATAAGATAGTCAGGAGGGACATCTGATGATGAAGAAAAAGTGGATGAGAAAGGTATTGCAGATTCTGAGCATTTGTTGTTTGTCCGGTGTGCTGGTACAGGCAGCTGAACCAGCGGATACATTTCAGCAGCTGGAACCGCAATTTGTCCTCAAGGAGCAGGTGCCGGTCCACTTTACGGGGGCTGATGCGGATGATTATGTCCTGAGCGGATATGTGAAAGGTGCCAGTTATGGGCCATCTCATGTGGCGGCTGTCATGACCTATGATGAGATGCAGAAGAAATGGACTCCTATCTACCAGAGTGAGCGGAAATATGCCCCGCTCCATGTCCTGTCGGGAAATCTGCTGAACAATAAACGGGATCAGCTGGTATTGTATAAACACGAAGGAAGCGGAGCGTTCCTGAGCTATGATGTACTGGCCTGGCTGAATGAAAAGCCACAGGTACTATTAAGCCGGTCGGCTATTTTCCAGGGGAATGTAGAAATCAAAAATGGCCAGCTCGTCGAACACATGGGCCATCAGGATACGGTGTACCGCTGGAAAGGCAAACGCCTGATTGCAAAAGAACTGCCTGAAGAAATCGCCGTCCCGGCAGGACATACCATTTCATTTAGTATTGGTAATAACGGGATTGTTTATACATCCCAGCAGTCGCTGACCATGAAAGTAGGAGAAACGATGCAGCTGCGCCGGCTGAACCGGGGGATACGGGAACGCGTCCTGTACAATGGACAGGGGGCGCTGACCTGCAAAGACGACCTGTTCACGGCAAACAAACCGGGAACGTCAACGATTACCATCATTCCCGATGGATACAACTGGGACAAAGCCGTCAAAATCGTCGTCCGCGTCATAGTATGACCGATGGTTTGCGTCATACCCCTTGCGAGTGCATGAAATTGTATGATAGAATAATAATCAATAATAATTATCTAAATTACATGAGGAGCGTGAACGCAAATGAAAAAATGGACAATGGTTGTTTCTGCAACTCTCTTGACGCTGGCTGCTTCGGCCGCATTTGCTTCTGTACCCCAGGAGTCTTTGTATCTGGGTGGCATTGGGTATGGCAGTGATGGTTCGTATGTACGGCAGATATACGGTGCGCCGACGGAGATTGAGCGTGAGTATACGTCGTCTGTTCCGTCCGGGTCGGTTGTCGAGTATGAATATGGCGATTCGGTATCCATTCATCTGGCGGATGAAATCGTATATCGTGTAGAATCCTCGGCCAACAATGGCTGGCAGACGCCGGAAGGAATCCACGTAGGGATGGATGCGTCGGTATTGCAGGAGACATATGGCGCACCCGATGTGATTCATGGTGACAAGTTCATCTATACTGCCGTTGGGACACCTGATGTAGGAATGGTTTTTGAAATCGAAAAAGGGAAAATTGATGAGATAGAAATAGGGAAAATCAAGTAAGTTTATTGAGAGAAAACTGCCTGACCGGACGGAAATTCGTACGGTCAGGCAGTCTTTGTTTTACATATATTTTTCTGTTTCGTGAGCCTTGAGCCAGTTACTCCAGGAATGGACAAAGTTTGTCCGGTAATTTTCTTGTACATACTGATAGAAGAGCCGTATCATGCGGCTCTTTTCATTGTAGTACGGACCTTTCCAGTCGGATGGAGAGGTATGGGAAACGGTATGGGCCGTATAATTTCCCCCGATTTCATATTCTCTGTACAGGATGTCTTTCAGGGGAACGGATGGATTTTTCATCATATCGTACAGGTTCATGAAAGCCGTCGTCCGGCCCATGCCGGCTTCACAATGAAAGTGCAGCCAGGCCTGGGGCGGCAGGGACTGGACAAAGCGGATGAACTGGTCTATCGTTTCCGGCCGGGGCCAGAGGTGGTCTGTAGCCGTGATGCGGTAATAGTGAAGGCCTGCAGCCTGCACGAGTTCTTGTTCCGTCTGTGCCCGGCCGACGAGGACGGTGCGTACAGGAAGGACGGCATCGTCTTTTCCCTGCTGATACAGAGTGATGGTCTTTCCTTTGAGGTGGTGAAGCCGATTTTTTTCGTCCTGAAGGACAGCGTGATGGCTTTTGCCTTTATTACCCCAGTCCCGCGGCCCGTACCAGCTGATGGGGATCCCATCGGCAAACCCATGGGATTCCTGACGCAGGTCTACAATGTACACCGGTCCGGATGCCTTTTCTTTTAATATGCCAGCCAATGCCTGCAGCTGCTTTTCCGTGAATTGTGCCGAGCCGGAAGCGTGCAGTCTGGATAGTCCTCGCCGGGACGGAATATAGGCAGCATCGATTTCCTGCTGATATTTTTTTTCGACAGGTCGGAATGACATATCGGTTGTACGGAAATTGCGGGGGAGTGCCGTTACATCGGTGGCGTCGAGGCGCCAGACCCGGCCTTCACAGGAGAACCGGGATACTTCCGCAGGAGAAGGGCCCTGAAGAGTTGATGAGGATGGCGGAATCTGCCCGTACGATATGATGGGGCAGGCAAGTAGTGCAAACAGAAATACGATGGCAGTGTTTTTCATAGGATTCCTTTCCTGCCGGACAGAGCCTCCATAAGGCCAGCGGCAATAAAAAAGGAATTGCGGCATGGTCCACGCGTCCCATGGTCAATTCCTGTAATAGTATGTAAAAGATAAAATAAAAATAGAGGCCACTTTCAGTGACGGCCTCCGTTTTTCTGGTGGAGATGAAGAGGATTGAACTCTCGACCTTACGGATGCGAACCGCACGCTCTCCCAGCTGAGCTACATCCCCATGAACTGATAGTATTATCCTAAATCAAATTTGTGAATTACGCAAGTCCTGATTTAAAAAATTTATATTCTTTGTTTAACATTTCCTAATCCTTTATATACCATATTTTTAATAATCATTGGTATACTCCCGGTATAGACAATCACATAGTGCATGGGAGGAACGGAAATATGAAATTTTTAGTTACATACAGGACGCGCATTTCACAAGTACTGGGTCTGGCCTTTGTCGTGTTATTTCTTGTTTCGGGAAAACCGCTGGAAATGGCAGCCCCGATGCTGACGGGAATTCTTTTCTTTTTAGGATGTCTGCTGGTGGGGCTGGCGACGGCGGGAAGAATGTGGTGTGCCCAGTATATTGCCGGTTATAAAGACGGGGTGCTGGTTCGGGAAGGTCCCTATTCGGTCTGCCGCAATCCTCTGTATTTCTTCAGCTTCCTGGGGTGTGCCGGCGTCGGATTGTGTACGGAATCCTTGTCGCTGGCAGCAATGCTTATTATGGGATTTGCCGTGATATACCCTGTAATAATCCGGTCAGAAGAACAGAAACTGCTCCGCTTGTTTGGCAAGCCTTACGAAGAATACCTGGCCGACGTGCCCCGGTTCATCCCGGACAGGAGCCTGTATCACGAACTGAAAGAATATACGGTAAAGCCCAAAGTTTTCCGCAAGGCGGCCTTTGATGTATTGTGGTTTATCGGAGTCGTCGGTATTCTGGAGTGTCTCGAAGCCATCCAGTCTACCGGAGTGATTCCACAGCTGTTGCAGCTCTATTAATTTTTTCCTTTACTCTTATGCGGCTTCCTGCCATAATATAAGTAAAAAACTGCAGGAGGCATACCTATGAAGCACGATGATGATATGACGTTTTCACCGGATGAACTGGATACGCTCAACATATGGCAACAGAAGGAAGAGTTTTATGATCAAGGGATTTCTACTACGGAAGTCTGGCAGAATGGCTGGAGCGAAGGCTGGCAGGACGGGGCCCGGGATCAGACGCGCAAAATAGTGCAGAATTTGTTGAAACTCGGCGTAGCGACGGATGTCATTGCCCAGGCGGCAGAGTGGTCTCCCGGCGATGTAGAGGCAGAACGGGGTTCTCTAAAAAAATAATATATTCTGATTCATCTTCTCTATCAGGCAGGTCTTGCAAATTATGAAGGCAAGACCTGTTTTCTATACATAAACAGCATGCATCGTATCTTTTTTATGAAAAATAATACATTATGACCTATAACGTGTTATAATAGTTATAGCAAATAAAACTCGGGGGATTATGTATAGCAGGAGCAATGGCAGGCGCCCCTGCATTTTATATATAGGTGGTTGCTTGGTATGCTGCAGAGAGAAGGTGTGGTATGCAGGAATATGGCAGATTGAGGGAATTGCGGTATGAAGCCCGGCTGTCTCAGCAGGAAGTGGCAGATATGCTGCACTGTACGCAGGTGGCGTACAGCCTGTATGAATCAGGAAAACGGAAGATTTCGATTGCCAGACTGGCTATTCTGGCACGGTTCTACGAGACTTCCATCGATTATATGGTAGGTCTGGTAGACGAACGGAAACCTGCCGGCCCGTATGTAAAAAATTGGAAAGAAATCCACTGATTAAAAGGACTGCAGGGAAGCGGGGCTTCCCTGGCAGTCCTTTTGTCGGTTCTGATTATTTGATGATAGCGCCGTAATGGGCCGATGTGACCAGGCGGGCATAGACAGACAGGTATCCGTCTTTGATTTTTGGTTCCGGAGCTTGCCAGTGTGCCAGTCTTCTGTCGATTTCTTCCTGCGGAACGAGGAGGTCGAGTCGGCGGTTGGGGATATCGATGCGGATGCGGTCCCCGTCTTCTACGATAGCCAGGGGACCTCCTTCAGCTGCTTCAGGAGAAATATGGCCAACGAATCCGCCTTTGTTGGAACCGGAGAAACGACCGTCAGTGATGAGGAAAACATCTTCTGCCAGTCCATATCCCAGCAGCAATTCCAGTGGCGTAAACATTTCTCTCATGCCGGGGCCGCCTTTGGGTCCTTCGTAACGGACGACGATGATATCTCCTTTTTCAATTTTATTGTCGTATATGGCCTGGGTCAGGTCTTCTTCGCTGTCGTATACTTTGGCCGGACCTTCAAAGGTATGATGCTCTACGGGGATGGCTGCGGGTTTGCAGACGCCGGAAAGGGGCGCCAGATTGCCTTTGATAATAGCCAGTCCTCCGTCGGGGCGGACCGGGTCTTCCAGCGGATGGATGACCTCCGGACGCAGGATGCGGGCGTCTTTCAGATTTTCCTCCATGGTTTTCCCCGTTACGGTAAGAGCATCGCCGTGAAGCAGGGGCAGGATTTCATGCATGACGGCAGGAACGGCGCCAGCTTCGTAGAAATCAACCATGTCGTACTGGCTGGCTGTCATGAGCCGGGCAATCTGCGGTGTCGTACGGCTTAGTTTTTCGTAGTCGTCTATAGTAAATGGAACTTTTGCTTCGTGGGCAATGGCCAGGATATGCATGATGAGGTTGGTCGAACCGCCGATAGCCATGCCGAGGCGGACAGCGTTTTCAATGGATTTGCGGGTGATGATATCACGGGGACGGAGACCTTCTTTGACCATATCGACGATGCGCCGTCCTGACTGGCGGGCTACGTCCATGCGCTTTTTGTCTACCGTGGGAATCATGGCAGAACCGGTAAGGGACATGCCCAGGCCTTCTGCCAGGCAGCTCATGGTATTGGCCGTACCGATCATCTGGCAGGAACCGGGCGTGGGACAGGCAGCACGTTCTACCGTTTCGAATTCTTCGCGGCTGCACTGGCCGGACCGGTATTTTCCGGCGTATACGGCTGTTTCATTGACGTCGATGTCTTTCCCGTTATGGCGGCCGGGATACATGGGGCCGCCGTTTACGACGATGGCGGGCAGGTTCAGCCGGGCAGCGGCCATGAGGATGCCCGGCACGATTTTATCGCACGAACCGAGGAGGACCATGCCGTCCAGCATGTGGGCCTGGACCATGATTTCAATGCTGGCAGCGATGATTTCACGGGACGGGAGAATATAATGCATGCCGTCGTGGCCCTGGGCGATGCCGTCGCAGCCGCCGATGGTCCCGAATTCGCAGGGGGTGCCGCCGTTTTCTTCAATGCCGGCGCGGACATAACTGGCAATGCGCTTCAGGTTATATTGTCCCGGGCAGATATCGTTCCAGGTATTGACGATAGCAATAAATGGTTTTTTGAAATTTTCGTCATTATAGCCCATAGAGCGGTATAGGCCGCGGGCCAGGGCGCCTTTATCGGGATCGCCGATGAATGATGCACTTCTCCAAGTCATATGTATACACTCCTTTACTTATTTTACTTGTATCCTAGTATTCGTTTTATGTACGTTAAGTATACGTTTCTTTTCTGATGAATGTCAATGCAGAAACGGCATATCTTGTCCAGTATGAATAATCTATATGCTTTATGAAAGATACATGTGTCCTGTGCATACAAAAATCCGGCCCTGTCATGGACGGGGCCGGATTAGCGTTGTATGAGTTATGCAAAATAGGTCGGATAGAATTCTTTTAGTCCTTTGAGAAGGGGGAGGACGCGGACGACGTGGGGGCCCATTACGTCCAGAGCCGCCTGTTCATCCTGATTTTTGATGGCTTCTACGATCCGGCGATGCTGGTCGAATACGATTTCCATCTGATTGACCCGGGACATGGTGACCAGCACGCGGGCGCGGAGATAATTGAGGTCCGTCTGGGTAAGGTAATCCCAGATGCGGCCGCGATGGCAGCCATCGAAAATTGTTTTATGTAGTACTTCATCCAATCTGAACAAGCTGTTATTGTCTGATTTTGCAATGGCCTGCTGCTCCCGTGCCAGGTTATTTTCCAGGCGTTTCAGGTGTGTTTTGGGGAATTTTTCGCAGGCCTGCTTGATAATGGCGCATTCCACGGCCTGGCGCATGAAACAGGAATCGTCGAGTTGTTCTGTATGGATCCGCGATACTGTCGTTTTACGTTGTGGAACGATATCGAGCAGCTTCAGCTGGGCCAGGCGTACGAAGGCATCGCGCACGGGCGTACGGCTGATGTCGAGCTGGGATGAAATGTCTTGTTCGGAAATAGCGGTGCCGGGCACGAGCTGGAAGGACATGATATTGTCGTACATCATGCGGAAAACATATTCCCGGCTGTTTTCCCTTGGCTTTTTCGGTGATAGTTTTAGTTCTGTCATAGTTAACCCTCTGTAAACGTTATAGATGCATGCTATAGGTTATTATAGCATAGATGACTTAGACTTTGCTACGGATGTCAAAATATTCCCAAAATCATATTAATATTTTCCACATAGTGCAACGGAAACGGGTCTGTGATATCCTGAGTAGTATGAGTATAGGTGATAATATGTACGATTGCTATTACGAACTTGCATTTTGATTATATATAAAACGTGCTATGATTACAAGTAGGGAGCCTCTTTCAGAGGAGTGGTATGCATGAATCAATTCAAGGAAAAAATCAAAAATGGAGAAGCATTGCTGGGAACGTTCATCGAATTGAATAACCCGGCCATTGCGCAGATTGCCGGTCTGGCAGGATATGATTTCGTGATTCTCGATGGGGAACACGGCGAAATCGCTGTCGAAGATGCAGCCAATCTGGCACGTGCGGCAAAGCTGGCAGGGACAGCCGCTATTTTCCGCGTCAATACCAATGATCCGACCCTCATTGGAAAAGTGCTCGATACAGGTGCTGACGGTGTAGAAATTCCAGAAATCGGATCTGCTGAAGAAGCAGAACGGGCTGTCAAAGGCGCAAAATTCACACCGGAAGGCGAACGGGGCTGCAACCGTTTTGTCCATGCCGGCGAATATGGCCGCATGACGAGTGAACAGTTCTTTGGCCAGTCTAATGCCAATACCATCGTCGTGCTCCAGGTAGAAGGGCAGGACGGAGCCAGAAATATTTCGGATATCCTGAAAGTCAAAGGCGTAGATGTCGTATTCATCGGACCCTATGATCTTTCGGCATCCCTTGGCATCCCGGGACAGACGGAACATCCCAAGGTTCTGGCTCAGATTGATACGATCCTGAAATTGGGCAAAGAAAATGGCGTGGCAATCGGTCTGTACGTAGACAGCATCGAATCGGCCATCAACTGGAAACAGAGGGGCGTACAGTATCTGGCTCTGCAGACGGATACGGTCAGCCTGTATCAGCATTTCCAGGCCAATACGGATGCCTTCCACGCAAAATAAGGCTATATGCCCTGGCACTACAAATAAAAACGGGACTGTCTTTCGGGGCAGCCCCGTTTTTATTTGCATTGGTTTGCCGGTGTAATACTGGTGATGTTCTTCTCCGGATTAGGCAATCTATGATATGATAGATATAGTACAGGAGAGGAGGATTGCTGTGAATATGATGCAGATGGGGATGCTGGTCGTTGTGGCTTTTGTCATTTTTGTCGCACTGGTATCCATGGGTGTGATACATTAATACGCATATATAAATCTGCCCCTGACGTTAGGGGGAGAAAACGCCAGGGGCAGAGAGGGCCAGCCATATACTGTTATTTGTGATACGAATTGAATACGCGGAGGCAAAGATCGGTTCCATCGCCGCCGGTACCGCCACCGGCAATGGTTTCTGGCATAGCAGGGCTGGTGTTTTCCGTACCGGTCAGATTGCCGTTAAAGGCCCGTGTAGCGATATCGGAGCCGATGCCACCAGTGCCACCACCGGCAATCGTGACGGGTTCAGCTGCACTCTGGTTCATTTCATTGCCCGTCGATCCTTCGTTGAAGGCCCGTGTAGCAATATCGGAGCCGATGCCGCCAGTGCCCCCGCCGGCAATGGTCGCCGGTTCGGCTGCCAATACGGCTGTACTCATGAGCATGGAAATTGCGAGTCCTAATACGAATGTCATTTTACTTTTCGTCATATGTATCATCCCTTTCTGTTATGTATAGTATAGCTTACAGATATCGGGATGTCTGCGACATTATTGCGCATTCTGTCCAGTATTGATCAGGGTGTACATTTTTCCGAAGAAACATAATCCCTCGTTCAGAACCTTTTTTAAGTCTTCTACGGTTTCCTCCTGGGTATATTTCAACAGGATCCCGTGGGCGGTGACGATTTCGCCGGAAATCATTTCAAAGAGCAGTTCTTCCTGCGGTGCAAGGGCTCCCGATGTATCGTCTTTCTTCAGATTTTCCCAGAGACAATATTTGATCAGAATCTTCCATTTCTGGATAAACCGCATATTAGGCTGCTGGACGAGAAACAGGTAAAAAACCTTTCTGTTTTCCTGTATATAGCGGATCGTGTCGGAACAGAAATGATCCTGCCGATTGAGATAGTTGGTCTTGACGTATACGTCATAAATCGGGATGAGCTGACGGAGATAGTAATCTTCCATGTCCATGAGAAGTTCATCTATATTTTTATACGTCAGATAGAACGTACTGCGGGCGATATAGGCTGTTTTGCAGAGTTCCTTTACGGTGATTTCATGATATTGTTTCTTATATCCTAATACAGTCATAGCCTGCCAGAGAGCAATCCTGCCGGATGTCATTTTCGGCAGCGTTTTTAGTTTGGGGGAAAATGGGTTATTCATATGAGACATCCTCCTTTTGCCCTTTATTATAACAGAAACTGTTTTAGAATTGGCAAAGACTGGACACAATGGAGGAAAATGTCCGATTGGATAAGAAAAAAGGGTATAGAGAGGGTAGATAATTGGCAGAAATCATGTATAATGTACATCATACTAATTGTGATAATCACTAGGCATAAGGGGGATTTTGTATGGCAACTCTGGTGAGTCCGCAGAATACGTGGATGCTCATGACGATAATGTGCGGAGCCGTAGCGGTTTCTATTTATCTGGAACAACGGTATACCTGGGCGTCGCGGATTTCCGGCGCCGTCATCGCGCTGGTCATGGCCCTGGTTCTGGTCAATACGGGGATTATTCCTACGAGTGCGCCCATTTATGACGATGTTGTCTGGGGCTATGCCGTGCCTCTGGCCATTCCGCTCCTTTTGCTGCAGGCAAACCTGCAGAAAATATGGCGGGAAACGGGGCGGCTGCTCTTTATTTTTTTGATTGGCTCTGCCGGCACGGTCTGTGGGGCCGTTCTGGGGACCTGGCTGCTGGGGCCTTTTGTGCCGGGGCTTCCTAAGGTCGCTGCCATGATGACCGGCTCGTATATTGGCGGCGGCGTGAATTTTACGGCACTGGCCGATGCCTTCAAGGCTGGCGGCACCCTCGTTTCGTCGGCGACGGTGGCCGATAATCTCAATATGGCGGTCTATTTCCTGGTCCTGCTGGCTATTGCCGGCAATGCCTTTTTCCGCCGGGTCTATACCCATCCCCATATTGACGCCGTATTGCAGAACGGCGTATCGGAAGAAGGTAAGACGCTGGCTGCGGCTTACTGGGGGAGAAAAGATATTTCCCTTAAAGATATTGCCATCGATCTGGCCTATGCTGTCATCGTCGTGACCATTTCCAAACTGATTGCGGCAGGGCTGGCCGGTGTCATCCCTAAAGGAAACTGGTTCCTCGATATGTGCAATACTTTCTTTGGCAGCCAGTATGTGTGGATTACGGTCATTTCCATGGTGTATGCCACGTTTTTTGCTAAAAAAGCTGCGGCTATGCACGGCGCCCAGGAAGTGGGGACATATTTCATTTATCTCTTTTTCTTCGTCATCGGCGTGCCTGCTTCGATTATGGAAATCCTGCGCAATGCACCGCTGCTATTTGTATTCTGCTTCCTCATGGTCGTCGTCAATATGGCATTCTGCTTCATCGGCGGCAGATTGTTCCATTTCGATCTGGAAGATATTATCCTGGCTTCCAATGCCAATATCGGCGGACCGACGACGGCTGCCGGCATGGCTATTTCCCAGGGATGGACCCGCCTCGTCGGGCCGTCTATGCTGGTCGGTACGTTTGGTTACGTCATCGGTACCTATCTGGGTATCATCGTCGGCAGTCTGTTGGGGGCCTGACACAAAAAATTATAAAACGGAGCTGTACTAAGAATACCATCGGTTTATGTTAGTATGGCTCCGTTTTTGTTATATAAATTCGACAAAATACACACTTTTTCTTGCTTATGAGTTATAATAATCATATATACTGCGAATAAGGAGGCACGGATTCATGAATATCGAACGATATCGTGTCAAAGAAGGAGAAAAGGTAGATCTCAGTCAATACGCCACAGCGTGTGACATAGACGTGGATAAAAGGAAAGTGAAAAAAGAATGGATGCCCCGCGTGATGGAAGAACTGAACGGCTGGCAGGAAAAGCTCTATGCCGACAACCATTACGGAATCATCATCGTATTGCAGGCCATGGATGCCGCAGGAAAGGACGGTACGGTCAAACACGTCTTTGCCCAACTGAATCCGGCAGGGGTGCATGTTACCAGTTTCAAACAGCCCAGCGCCGAAGAAAAGGATCATGACTATATGTGGCGGATTAATAAAGCCCTGCCCGGCCGTGGAGAAATCGGCATATTCAACCGGTCCCATTATGAAGACGTCGTCGTAACCCACATTCACAACCTGATCAAGAGCGACGGCATGCCGGAAAAACTGATTGGCAAGGATATATGGGAACGCCGTTACCGTCAGATACGGGATTGGGAACGGTATTTGGCGGAAAATGGATTCCCCATGGTCAAGATTTTCCTTCACGTATCCAAGGATGAACAGAAAAAACGCCTCATAGACCGCATTGTGACCAAACAAAAGAACTGGAAATTCTCCATGTCCGATATCAACGAACGAAAGTACTGGAACCGGTATCAGAAGATATACGGGGAAGTCCTGAGTGCGACATCGACCAAGTATGCCCCGTGGTATATCGTGCCGGCCGATGACAAATGGTATACCCGGTACGTCGTAGCCCAGATTGTTCTGGAAAAACTGAAGGCCATTAAGCCGGACTTTCCGAAACTGGCTCCCGATGTGGAAAAACAGCTGGCACAGTTCCGCATGCTGCTCAAGGAAGTCAATCTGGACGAACTGAAAAACATCAAGGATATCATCGATAAGAAGCAGGGCGGAAGCCATGATGGAAATACGAAATAATCATGTATACAAGATGTTTTTCGCATGAGTAAAGCGTTTGACCTTGACTTATTTTTCACAAATTTCGTATAATAAAAAAGAACAATACTTCTTTCTTTATCTTAATAAATTTATTGGTAACATAACCCTGATGCCGCCGGATGGGGATATATCCGCGGTTTAGTCCGGCCAGACCGGACGGGTTTATGCGTAAGGAGGTACCCAGAGACATGTACAAACTTTCACAAATTGCAGAAGAGTATCAGAAGAAACTCGTGACGCCGCAGGAAGCGGCAGCTATCGTCAAAAGCGGAGACCGCGTATCCTACGGCCTCGGCTGTTCAGCTCCGTACGATACAGATAAAGCGTTGGCGGACCATATCAATAATGATGGTCTGAAAGATGTCGAAATCATTGATGCCACACTGATTCAGGATCATCCTTTCTTTACCTATACGGAAACGGAATCCAATGATCAGGTCCGCTTCGTATCGGGCCATTTCAATGGATTTGACCGCAAAATGAACAAAGCCGGCCGCTGCTGGTTCATGCCGCTCCTCTTTAATGAACTGCCGAAATACTGGAGCCATAAAAAAGTCGATGTCGCCATCTTCCAGGTACATCCCATGGATAAATGGGGCAATTTCAATCTGGGGCCTCAGGTAGCCGATTTACGCGGCATCCTGAAATCTGCTGATAAGGTCATCGTAGAAGTCAATCAGAAAATGCCGAAGGCACTGGGATATGAAACGGAACTGAACATTGCCGATGTAGATATGATTGTAGAAGGCTCCAATCCGGATATGCCGATTGTTCCGAATAAACCGTCTACACCTGTGGATGATAAAATTGCCAGCTTCGTCGTACCTATGATCAAAGACGGCAGTACACTGCAGCTCGGCATCGGTGGTATTCCGTCCGCTATCGGCCACAAACTGGCAGAATCGGATGTCAAGGACCTGAGCGGCCATACGGAAATGCTGGTAGATCCCTACGTAGAACTTTATGAAGCCGGCAAGATTACAGGGAAGAAGAACCGCGACAGAGGTAAGATCATGTACACCTTCGCCGGCGGCACGCAGCGCCTGTATGATTTCATCGATGACAACCAGATTGTATTCAATGCTCCGGTCAACTATGTCAATAACATCAATGTTGTTGCCAGCATTGACAACTTTGTCTCCATCAACAGCTGCATCAACCTCGACCTCTATGGCCAGGTCTGCGCAGAATCGGCAGGGTACCGCCATATCAGCGGCACCGGCGGTGCACTGGACTTCGCACAGGGCGCGTATCTCTCCGAAGGCGGCCAGGGCTTTATCTGTGTCCATTCGACGCGTAAACTGAAAGACGGCAGCCTGGAATCGCTGATCCGCCCGACACTGACTCCGGGTTCTGTCGTTACGACACCGCGTTCGGCCGTTCACTACATCGTTACGGAATACGGCGTAGCCCTCCTCAAAGGCCAGTCCACATGGCAGCGTGCCGAAGCGCTGATCAATATTGCTCATCCTGATTTCCGGGAAGACCTCATCAAAGAAGCAGAAAAAATGGGCATCTGGACAAAGACGAGCAAAACAGAATACTGATCCGGATACGGATAAATATATAAAAGCGGGACCGCAGCCCATGGGTATACACTCATGGGACTGTGGCCCCGCTTTTAATTTCTCTTTTATTTCAGTACAGCGCCCGTATTGGCAGACGTGACGAGGCGGGCATATCGGGACAGATAGCCCGTTTTGACTTTGGGTTCCGGTTGTTTCCAGGCAGATTTGCGTTCGGCTAGTTCTTCATCGCTGACGCAGAGTTCCAGTTTGCGCCGGGGAATGTCGATGGAAATGGTATCTCCGTCGTGGATGAGGGCGATAGGGCCGCCTTCCATGGCTTCCGGTGAGATATGACCGATGCAGGCTCCGCGGCTGGCACCGCTGAAACGGCCGTCCGTGAGCAGTGCGACTTTGAGGCCCATGCCGGTAATGACTGCCGTCGGGTTGAGCATTTCTCTCATGCCCGGTCCTCCTTTGGGACCTTCATATCGGATGACGACGACATCACCTTCGTGGATTTTGCCGCCGATAATGGCCTCGATGGCGCCTTCTTCGGCATCGAAACAGCGGGCCGTTCCTTTGTAGACGAGGAGGTCCCGGTCTACGGCACTTTCTTTGATGACCGAGCCGTCGGGAGCCAGATTGCCTGTAAGGATTGCGATGCCGCCTTTGTGCATATAGGCATTTTCCACACCGTGAATGACTTCGTGATTCAGGATTTCCGCGTGTTCGATGCGGCTGGCAATGGTGCCGGTGACGGTTTGTGCTCCTGTATGAATGAGTCCCAGTTTCGTTAGTTCCTTCATGACGGCGCTGATGCCGCCGGCTTCATCCAGGTCCTGCATATGATAGGTGCCGCCCGGACTCATTTTGGTGATGTAGGCGGATTTGCGGCTGATTTCATCGAAGACACAAAGCGGCAGGTCAACGCCTGCTTCATGGGCAATGGCAGGCAGATGGAGAGCTGTATTGGTCGAACCGCCGATGGCCATATCAACAGCGATGGCGTTTTCGAAGGCTTCACGGGTCATGATGTCACGGGGACGGACATCGCGGCGTACGAGGTCCATAATGACTTCACCGGCTTTTTTCGCCAGCATGCGGCGCCGTCCGAAATAGGCGGCCGGAATGGTGCCGTTGCCGGGAAGCCCCATGCCCAGTACTTCTGTGAGACAGTTCATGGTGTTGGCCGTAAACAGCCCGGCACAGGATCCGCAGCCCGGGCAGGCCCGCTCTTCCATATCTTCCAGTTCGTCCGGCGTAATCTGCCCCGATTCTACTTTGCCGGCGGCTTCGAACATGGTGCTGACGCTGATATTGCGTCCCTGGTAACGGCCGGCCAGCATAGGGCCGCCGCTGACGACGACAGCCGGGATATTCAGGCGGCCGGCAGCCATGAGCATGGCCGGTACGATTTTGTCGCAATTGGGAATGAGGACCAGCCCGTCAAAGGCGTGGGCCGTCGCGACGGCTTCGATGGAATCACAGATCAGTTCGCGGCTGGAAAGGGAGAATTTCATGCCGTCATGGCCCATGGCGATGCCGTCACAGACGCCGATAGCGGGAAATTCGATAGGCGTGCCTCCGGCTGCGGCTACGCCGAGTTTGACGGCCTGGGCGATTTCCCGGAGATGGATATGACCGGGAATGATTTCATTGAACGAGTTGACGACGCCGATGAGCGGCTTGGACAGGTCTTCGTTGGAATAGCCCATGGCATGGAATAACGTACGATGAGCCGTACGGGTACTGCCTTTTTTTACGATGTCACTGCGCATAAGATGCCTCCTTCTGGAATGGAAATGTATGTCCTATAGTATACGATATCAGAATCAGACGCTTTCCGATACGGCCTGCTTCAATCCCTGCTGGCCCAGATACCAGGTGACGAATTGATGGGCAATGCGGCCGTTGCGTCCAGAATGTTCATGTTCCCAGCGTACGCCGAGGATCCGCAGCGTTTCATTATCGAGCGTGATGCCGGCTTTTTCCAACTCGTGGCGGATTATAGCCAGGTATTCCTCCTGGGTGGGCTGGGCGTAGTGCAGAATCAGGCCGAACCGGTCTGACAGAGAAATCGATTCATTGGCACTGTCCTGCATGTAGATATCATCAATCTGGTCGCTGCGGTCCTGCCAGGATTCGCGCAGGAGATGACGGCGGTTGCTCGTCGCATAGATGAGCACATTATCCGGCTGGGGCGTGACGCCGCCGTCGATGACCGATTTCAGATATTTGTATTCTGTTTCCCCTTCGTCGAAGGACAAGTCGTCGAAAAAGAGGATAAATTTCAGATTTTTACTGGCACATAGCCGTTCCATGACGGCTGACAGCTGTGATAACTGACCGCGGGCAATCTGGACCAGCCGCAGGCCCCGGTCCTGGTAGCGGCTTACCAGGGCCTTGACGGCAGTTGATTTGCCTGTGCCGCGGGCCCCCGTGAGGAGCACGTTGTTGGCCCGGTGGCCGGCAAGAAAGGCTTGGGTGTTTGCCAGCAGTTTTTCTTTTTGCCGCTGATAGGCAATGAGGTCATCCCAGTCATAGTCCGGAAAATCGCGGATTCCCGTAAGGTGTCCTGATGAAGAAAGACGAAACGCCGTGAACCGGGCCAGAGAGCCGCTGCCATGGGTCTTGTAGTGGTCCAGCAGTATCCGGGCCGCCTGTCCGGGCGAATCTGCCCGGGTGAGGCCGTCCATCAGGCTGGCCAGTTCGTGGGATCGGACCGGGGCGGCCGGCACATAGGCGGACAGAAAAGCGCATCCCGTAAGAGACGCTGTGTCCATGCGCAGATACGGTAGCAGGACTGCCATGTCCGATGCCAGGGCGGCTTCAAGGCCGGGCCCGTATGTGCCGCTTCGTTCCAGCGTCCGCGATGCCGTATTGTCACCCCAGATGAGCTGATAAGTCAGATAGGCTGGCAGCAGGTTTCCCAAAAGTCCCAGCTGTTCGGCTTTTTCAATGAGCCGGGCGGAAAGCTTTGAGGGCAGGTCTTCCTGACCGGGAGACTGCTGCAGGGACTGCAGTGTCTGGATGAGGGGGTCAGAGAGAAGATCCCGGCAGACGAGAAGGTGATGTAAATCGGGACAGGTCATAGCGGCTCCTTTCTACGGTTCCATGTGCTTGACCGCATCTTTTCCCCGGGACAGGCTGATAGAGCCGGTGCGGGCAATTTCCAGTATTTCGTAATACTGCAGCATATTCAGCATGGCATCGATGTGGTCTTCCCGGCCGGCGAGGCGGAAAATGAGGGACTGTTTGTCAACGTCTACGATTTTGGCGTGGAACAGTTCTGCCAGATTGCTGAGCTCAATCCGGTCCTTGGCCGTGATGTACCGGATTTTGATCAGGGCCAGGTCGTAGCTGACAAAGGGCTTGTTGTCGAGGATGACGATTTTGATGACATTGATTAATTTCGCCAGCTGGTTGACGGCCTGATCCAGTTCCCAGTGGTCTTTGACTTCTACGATGATATTGATACGCGTAATATCGGCGTCTTCGGTATAGCCGGCATTGATGGCTTCGATATTGATGCCGCGGCGGCTGATGAGGCCGGCGACATGGGTCAGGACGCCCGGCTTATTATCTACGAGCAGAGCCAGATGTTGTCTCATGTCCGGTTGCCTCCTTCCAGAATCATTTCATTCAGGCCTTTGCCGCCCGGTACCATGGGATAGACGTTTTCATCGGCCGGAATGGCCACTTCCAGCAGTGCCGGTCCTGGTACGGACAGGAATTTTTCTATGGCTTCGTCCAGTTCATCCGGTGTCGTGGCCGTAAAACCCGGGACGCCCATGGCTTCTGCAATGGCGGTGATACGGTTGTCCTTTTTCAGCAGGGATGCGGCATAACGGCGGTGATAAAACATGCGCTGCCATTGATTCACCATGCCGAGGACACCATTGCAAAGGACGACAGTCTTGACGGCGATGCCGTTATCAGCCAGTGTGGCAAATTCCTGACAGTTCATCATGATGCTGCCGTCGCCGCTCAACAGCAGGACGGTCTTGTCGGGACAGGCGAGCCTGGCGCCCATGGCAGCCGGGAGACCGTAGCCCATGGTGCCCAGTCCGCCAGAAGTGATGAAATGGCGGGGTTTTTCCGTGTGGTAGAACTGAGCAGCCCACATCTGATGCTGGCCTACGTCCGTGACGACGATGGCGTCATCATCCAGTTGCTGATTCAGTTTTTGAATCAGCACGTCCGGCGCAATCTGATTGACCAGATGGCGGCAGGCAAACGGGTGGTCTTTCTTCAGGGACAGGACGTGATTGCGCCACTCCTGATACTGTTTTTTGTACGGTGTCCGGCCCTGCTGTACCTGATTGGCCAGCAGCGGCAGTGACCAGCGGAGGTCACCGCCTACACTGATATCGGCGTGGACGATTTTATTGATTTCCACTTTATCGATATCAAAATGGACAATCTGTGCATTAGGCGCAAAGTTTTCGGCATCTCCTGTCACACGGTCATCGAAACGGCTGCCGATGGCCATCAGAAGGTCACATTCCATGACGGCCATGTTGGCCGCGTACGACCCATGCATGCCGACCATACCCAGGTGATTGGCATAGCTGTCAGGAACGGCTCCTTTGCCCATCAGCGTCGTAATGACGGGAATCTGTGTTTTTTCTACAAAGGAACGTAAATACTCTGATGTATTGGAAAGGATGACGCCGCCGCCGGCCAGGAGCAGTGGCTTACGCGCGGCTGCTAGTGCTTCTACGGCCCGGGTGACATGGTCTTCCTGCCCGATGTAGCGGCCGCTGTATCCCCGGAGATGGACCGTTTTGGGATATTTGAAATTCAGTACGGCATCAAATACATCCTTTGCAATATCAATCAGGACGGGACCGGGACGGCCTGTCGAGGCGATATAAAAGGCTTCTTTCAGGATATGGGGTAATTCTTCCACATCTTTTATCAAATAATTGTGCTTGGTAATGGGCGTCGTAATGCCGGAAATATCGGCTTCCTGGAAAGAATCCCGGCCGATCAGGCTGGTCGTGACCTGGCCGCTGATAATGACCAGAGGAACAGAATCCATATTAGCCGTAGCAATCCCTGTAACCATGTTGCAGACACCGGGACCGGACGTAGCAAAGCAGACCCCTGTTCTTCCCGTCGCCCGGGCATAGCCATCAGCTGCATGGATGGCCCCCTGTTCATGTCCGGTAAGAATGTGCGGGAATTCTGCTTTATATAATTCATCGTATAACGTCAGCACGGTGCCACCGGGATAGCCGAATACGACAGATACACCTTCTTTTTTCAGGCATTCGATAATTGCCTGTGCCCCATTGATGTTCATTACCCCATCCCCCTTTTTCTCATTATTCTGGCTTTTCTTCGTTCAGCCAGGACATCATCTTGCGCAGTTTGGCCCCTACCTCTTCAATAGGATGTTCGGCGTGCTGGCGGCGCATAGCCAGGAAATGGGCCCGGCCGGCAGCTTTATTTTCCAGGAGCCAGTCTTTGGCAAACGTTCCGTCCTGGATATCGTGCAACACGTCTTTCATAGCCTGTTTCGAAGCATCGCTGATGACCCGCGGGCCTGCCGTGTAATCGCCATATTCCGCCGTATCGCTGATGGAATAGCGCATCTTGGCCATGCCGCCTTCGTACATGAGGTCTACGATCATCTTCATTTCGTGGAACGTTTCAAAATAGGCGATTTCCGGCTGGTAGCCTGCTTCGCACAGCGTTTCGAACCCGTTGGTAATGAGTTGGCAGATACCGCCGCAGAGAACGGCCTGTTCGCCGAAGAGGTCCGTTTCTGTTTCTTCCTGGAAGGTCGTCTGGATGACGCCGGCACGGGTGCCGCCGATGCCGCGGGCATAAGCCAGGGCGATGTCAAAGGCCCGGCCGGAAGCATCCTGTTCGACGGCAAAGACGTCGGGGACACCACTGCCTTCGACGAACTGGCGGCGTACGATGTGGCCCGGCCCTTTGGGAGCGACCATGAATACATCGACATTATCGGGCGGCACAATCTGTTTGAAGTGGATATTAAAGCCGTGGGCAAAAGCCAGGGCACTGCCCGGTCTGAGGTTGTCCCGGATTTCGTTTTTATATACGTCGGCCTGTTTTTCATCGGGAATGAGAACCATGGTGATATCCGCAGCGGCGACGGCTTCGGCGACAGTCTGGACTGTAAGACCGGCCTTACGGGCTTTTTCCGCCGATTTACTGCCACTGTAGAGGCCGATAGTGACATCGACGCCGCTGTCGCGGAGATTGAGCGCATGGGCATGGCCCTGGCTGCCGTAACCGATGATAGCGACTTTCTTTCCTTCGATAGCTTCCCAATTAACATCCTGATCATAAAATACCTTTGCCATACTAAATTCCCCCTTGATACTTTTGTTGGTTTCAGAATAAAAAAAATCCGTCCCTTGTAAGGGACGGATCGTATATCCGCGTTACCACCCAAATTCTTCACTATGGTGAAGCACCTCACAACGTACCAACATACGCGTTTCCAGTAACGTGGAAATACCGTTGATGCTTAATACATTCAGCATCACTCTTCAGGGAGGATTTTCGTCTGTCCTGTATTACCGGCTTGCACCAGGCGCCGGCTCTCTGTAAATACCAGGGGCAGAGTACTCGTTCCCGTCATCAGATTTCGTCTTTATGTGCTTACTCCCTGAGAACGCCTGTCCCCCGGGAGAAGTTGTGAACATTGTAACGGAACCATTCCCGTTTGTCAATAGTCAATATAGCCTGAGGGAATAGAACAAAACGGCGGTTTTGAATAAATAAGGAAAAAACAAAGCGTATTTCATGAAAATAACACTAAAAAACTAGTATATTACTGATATATAATGTAAAAATCTAAATTAATTAAATGAACATGTTCCTGATACAGGACCGGAGATATCAGGAAAATACCTTCCAAAGACCGATGAGCACCAGCGCCATGATGATGATGAAGCTGATTACCCGGGTTTTGGAAAAGATTTTTGGGTCATTGACCGTTCCTGGCGTCGGTTTCGGGGCTTCTACCTGCTGGGTACCGCAGATAGGGCACATACGCACGCCGTCGCGCAGTTCAGTTCCGCATTTTTTACAAATCATATATGTCATCTCCTGAAACGTTTTTTTTATTACCCCTTGTATCATACCATGAGCCGGATGGTCTTTCTAGTATGCATTCTGGCATTTATGATATAATAGAGCAAAATGAAACAGAGGGGGAACTGTTATGGGAATGAATGATACACCGTCAGGTGAACGCGTACATATTGGCTTTTTTGGCCGCCGCAATGCCGGTAAATCCAGTGTCGTCAATGCTGTGACGGGACAGAATCTGGCTATCGTTTCGGATAAAAAGGGGACGACGACCGATCCGGTGTATAAGGCCATGGAACTGCTGCCACTGGGACCGGTCCTGATTATCGATACACCGGGGTTTGATGATACAGGCGCTCTGGGGGAACTGCGCGTGGAACGGACACGGCAGGTGCTCAATAAAACAGATATAGCCGTCCTGGTCATCGATGCAGCGGAAGGAATGCAGCAGAGCGACAGGGAAACGCTGGCGCTGATCCGGGAAAAAGGACTTCCGTATATTATCGTCTATAATAAGAGTGATCTAGCAAAGCGTCCGGATCAGACACCAGAGGACGTCCTGTATGTCAGTGCCAGAGACAACACGGGCATCCATGAATTAAAAGAACGGCTGGCCCGGCTGAAACCACAGGATGCCGGGGTTCCCATCGTGCGGGATATGGTACGGCCGGGAGACTTTTTTGTCCTCGTCGTTCCCGTAGATTCAGCGGCTCCCAAAGGAAGGCTGATCCTGCCCCAGCAGCAGACCATACGGGATATACTCGATGCAGACGGGACGGCCGTCGTCGTCAAGGAAACGGGACTTAAAGAGACGCTGCAGCATCTGGGTCAAAAACCGCGGATGGTCATAACCGACAGTCAGGCTTTTAAACGGGTAGCGGCGGATACGCCGGATGATATCACGCTGACCTCCTTTTCCATTCTCATGGCACGCCACAAGGGATTCCTGGATATTGCCATAGATGGAGTGCGCGCGCTGGGCGGCCTGAAGGACGGAGACAAAGTGCTCATTTCCGAAGGATGTACTCATCACAGGCAATGCGATGATATTGGCACTGTCAAAATTCCCCGCTGGCTCCGGCAGTATACGGGGAAAACACTTTCCATTGAAACATCGTCTGGCAGGGATTTCCCTATGGATCTGACACCCTATGCGCTGGTCATCCACTGCGGGGGATGTATGCTGAACGAACGGGAAGTGGCATCGCGGATGCAGCGTGCGCGGTTGCAGCGTGTGCCCATTACGAATTATGGCATTTTTATTGCCTGTATCCATGGAATACTGAAACGCAGTCTGGCGCCGTTCCCCGATTTGCAGCGGCTGGTCCCGTAAAGGAGAAGACGATGGAACGCTGGCTTATTTTGAAAATACAATCGCTTTTATTGCGCCATCCCCTGGTGGAGACCGGCGCAGTCCGCATGGCCCGCTGGGGCTTCTGGGTGTATATCCTGTATGGCCTGGTACAGTGGTTCCGTCCGGGAAAACTGCCGCAGCAGTTTCAGCGCAGGCAATCAATGACAGAAGCGCTGCTTTCCGTGGGAATCAGTTCTTTTTTCTCTTTTCTCATATCGCTCCTATGGCGGCGCCAGCGCCCGTTTGCCGCACATCGGGCGGTGAAGCAGTCGGTCCTGCACAAAAACAATGCATCCTTTCCCAGCAACCACACGATGAACGCGGTGGCGGCAGCGCTGACTATTTTCCGTTACCAGAAGCGGTCAGGCATCGTGCTCCTGATATGGAGTATACTAATTGGCCTTTCGCGGATTGCCTGCGGTGTCCATTATGTGACGGATATTTTGGGCGGCATGGTTCTGGGATATGTCAGCAGTCGCATTGTCGGGCGGAGCAGACTAATCCATCTGGTATCTTTTTTGGTGCCAGTGATTTTGAAAACGGGCCGGGAAAGGTAAAAAAATTAGGAATGAATTGACGAATTAGTTCGAAAATACGTTTAAATCAAGATGTAATCGTCAATATTTAAAAGAGTATACTATAAATATATAGTGGTATACAGCTGGCACATTATTATGTGCCAGCTTTTTATGTGCCTGTAAATGCGATACATAAGGCATTTGCGAGCTTTATTAAAATTAGATTAAAAATCATATAAAACAAAATGACGTTATTTTTCTTGTGAAAATATGTTATTTAGCATACAATAAACTTGTCAATAAGAGTACGGAAACGTACTTGAGGATACCGCTTATAAATCACAAGAGAGAGGAGAGTAACGCATTATGGCAAAGAAAATTTTTAAAACAATGGACGGTAACGAAGCGGCTGCATACATAGCGTATGCCTTTACAGAAATCGCTTCCATCTTCCCGATTACACCGTCATCCCCTATGGCTGAACACGTAGATGAATGGGCAGCCCATGGACGGAAGAACTTGTTCGGGACGACGGTCCAGGTACAGGAAATGCAGTCTGAAAAAGGGGCAGCCGGTGCAATGCACGGCGCATTGAATGCTGGTGCGCTGACGACGACCTTTACTTCGTCCCAGGGCATGATGATCATGCTTTCCAACATGTTCAAGATTTCCAGCGAACTCCTGCCGGGTGTATTCCATGTAGCGTCCCGTACGGTTGCTACCAATGGTTATACTATTTTTGCCGGTCATGATGATGCTATGGCTATGCGTGGCACGGGCATCAGCATGATGTGTGAATCGAGCGTACAGGAAGTTATGGATCTGGCCGCCGTTGTCCATGCTACGGCTATTTCCTGTCGTATTCCTATCCTCAATTTCTTCGATGGGTTCCGGACGTCTCACGAAATCCAGAAAATTGAAGTCATCCCCTATGAAGAACTCCGCCCGCTGCTGGATATGGAAGCCGTCAAGGCGTTCCGCGCCCGTGGCATGAACCCGGATGATCCGGAAGCCATTTCCTTCTGCGAACCGGCAGAAACGTATATGCAGCACCGCGAATCACTGAATAAATTCTACGACCGTGTACCGGACGTAGCCGAAGGCTATATGAAAAAAATCAGCGAAATCACCGGCCGGGAATATCACCTCTTCAACTATACAGGCGCACCGGATGCTGAATTCGTTCTCGTAGCCATGGGTTCTGGCGCCCAGACCATTGAAGAAACGGTCAAGATGATGGTAGAAAAAGGCGAAAAAGTGGGCTGTATCAATGTCCATATGTTCCGTCCGTGGTCGGAAAAACATTTCCTGTCCGTCCTGCCGAATACGGTCAAGAAGATTGCTGTCCTGGACCGCACAAAAGAAACTGGTGCCAACGGGGAACCGTTGTATCACAGTGTCGCTGCTACGTTTGCAGCTGCTGACCGTTCACCGAAGATTTATCATGGCCGGTATGGTATTGCCTCGAAAGAATTCTTACCGGGCGATGTCGTAGCAGCATTTGAAAATCTGAAAGCATTTGAACCGAAGAACGATTTCACCCTGAGCATCGTCGATGATGTGACCTATAAATCCCTGCCCCGTGTAGAAGGCGTCCATACAGGCGGCAAAGGCCTCAAGGCATGTAAGTTCTGGGGCTTCGGGTCTGATGGTACGGTCGGCGCCAATAAGAGCGCTATCAAGATCATTGGCGATAACACGGACATGTATGCCCAGGCATATTTTGCCTATGATTCCAAAAAATCCGGCGGCGTCACCGTATCGCATCTGCGCTTTGGTGATACACCAATCAAGATGCCGTATCTGATCAATAACGCCGATTTCATTGCCTGCCACCGTCAGTCATACGTACATGGCTTTGACCTCCTGAGAGGCATTAAAAAAGGCGGTACGTTCCTGCTCAACACCGTCTGGAAACCAGAAGAACTGAGCGAAAAGCTGCCGGCAAGATTAAAACGGGATATTGCCCGCAATGATGTACAGTTCTACATTATCGATGCCGTAGGTATTGCCCAGAAGATTGGCCTCGGCGGCCGTATCAACATGATTATGCAGTCGGCTTTCTTCAAACTGTCCGAAGTCATCCCTGTAGATCTGGCTATCGATAAACTGAAAGAATCGGTCGTCAAGTCCTATGGCAAGAAGGGCCAGAAAGTCGTCGATATGAATAATGCGGCAATTGATGAAGGCCTGAAGAATATCGTGAAGATTGATGTACCGGCCGACTGGGCTGATGCACAGGATGAACCGGTTGATCTTTCGAAGCACACGAAATTCTTCCGCGAATTCTCTATCCCTGTCAATGCCCTGGAAGGCGACGACCTGCCAGTCAGCGCATACAATGGCATGGAAGACGGCAGATGGCCGACTGGCACCTGCGCAGAAGAAAAACGTGGCGTAGCCATGTTCGTACCGAGCTGGGATGCAGAAAAATGTATCGGCTGTAACCAGTGTTCCTTCGTCTGCCCGCATGCCGCTATCCGTCCGTTCCTCCTGACGCCGGATGAAGCCGCTAACGCACCGGAAGGCTATCAGGATAAAGAAATCAAAGTGGCCCCGGGATACAAATTCAACATTGTCGTATCGGTTATGGACTGCCTGGGCTGCGGCAGCTGCACTCATGTCTGCCCGAAGGAAGCTCTGACTATGAAACCGTTCGACGACGAAGAATACAAAGCTGCACTGTGGGATTACGTCATTGCCCTGCCACAGAAGAAGAACCCCATGAAGAAAGATACGGTCATCGGCAGCCAATTCGAACAGCCGCTGCTTGAATTCACCGGCGCCTGCGCAGGCTGTGCAGAAACACCGTATTGCAAAGTCGTTACCCAGCTCTTCGGCGATCGCATGATGGTTGCCAATGCTCACGGCTGTTCCTCCGTATGGGGCGGCAGTGCTCCGGACTGCGGTTATACGAAGAATGCCCAGGGTCATGGCCCGGCATGGTCTACGTCCCTGTTCGAAGATAACGCCGAATATGGCTTTGGCATGATGCTGGCAGAACAGGCCGAACGCAAGCTCCTGGAAAAATATATGGACGACGCTATGGACGTTGCCAGCCCGCAGCTGCAGGAAGCATTCAAGGACTGGAAAGAACATAAACTGGAAGGCGAAGGCTCGCGGCAGCGTTCCGATGCTATCATCGCTCTGCTGGAACAGGAAAAAGAAGGCAAGCCGGCTCTGGAACAGGTATATGAAATGAAGAAGTTCCTCGTCAAACGCAGCCAGTGGATCTTCGGCGGCGACGGCTGGGCTTATGATATCGGCTATGGCGGCCTGGATCACGTACTGGCCCAGGGTCAGGATATCAACGTCCTCGTATTCGATACGGAAGTATATTCCAACACGGGCGGCCAGGCTTCCAAAGCAACGCCGACGGCAGCTGTTGCCCAGTTCGCAGCTTCCGGCAAGAAGACGAAGAAGAAAGACCTGGGCATGATGGAAGCCCAGTACGGATATATCTATGTAGCTCAGGTTGCTATGGGTGCTGATAAGAATCAGTTCCTGAAAGCCCTGAAAGAAGCAGAAGCCTATAAAGGTCCGTCTCTGATCATCGGCTATGCACCGTGCATCAACCATGGTCTGAAAGTAGGCCAGGGACAGAGCCAGCTGGAAGAAAAACGGGCTGTCGAAGCCGGATACTGGCATCTGTGGAGATACAATCCGGAACTCAAGAAACAGGGCAAGAATCCGTTCACGCTCGATTCGAAACCGCCGACAGCAAACTTCCGCGATTTCCTCATGGGCGAAACCCGGTTTGCTTCCTTGAAACGCACCTTCCCGGATACGGCAGAAGCTCTGTTTGAAAAGACGGAACAGGATGCCAAAGAACGGTATGAAGGCTATGTCCGCCTGACAAAGGCCTATGATGAAAAATAACACAGATATCATGGCGCCGTAAGGCATGATGATATACACACTCTTGTGTTTATGAGCACAGACACCCCTGGGGATTTCCCCAGGGGTGTTTGCTATCTGTATGGGATTGTTCCTTTCGGTCTATCCCTTGATCCGCTGGCGTTTGTTGCCTACGACGAGGTAGCGGCTGATACTGCGGTAGACCATGAAGGTAAAGAAGAAGAAGCCAAACAGGAATACCAGAGCGTAATCCAGTGTGAGTGGTTCATCCTGTACGTAGTACCAGGCACAGATGAGGGTCAGTATAAGGCTGCCGTACATAGATATGAGGACGCTTACCGTACGTTGTCCCCGGTCGCGCATGGAAAAGAAATCTTTGAAATGGATATAAAAACCGATAGTCGAGAATATAAGCGCTGCCGTGACGATGGCGATGGCAAGGACGCTCAGCTGGAAATAGAGTGAGACGAGAAGCAGTACCATGAGAAAGAGGGTACACAGGAAAATACCTTCCTGACGACGGATATCCTGTTTGTCTTCTTCTTCATAGGTACGGCTATCCCGGTTGCGATGACGTGCCATGGAATCACCTCCTTTGTATACCCTTTATTATAGCATATTTACCGTGACGGGTTCTGCTTATTCGCGAAAGCGGTATCCTGCACCCCAGACGGTTTCGATATAGATGGGTTTGGCCGGGTCTGGTTCAATTTTTTCGCGGATGCGGTTGATGTGGACCATGACGGTCGCCGTATCGCCTTCGGCATCGAGACCCCAGACTTTTTCAAACAGGCGGTCCCGGCTGAATACGAGACCTTTATTCTGGGCCAGGAATACGAGTAGCTCAAATTCCTTATTGGTCAGGGTGACTTCCCGGCCGCCGGCGAAGACGCGGTGTTTATCGACGTATATTTCCAGTTCTCCGGACCGGATGACGGCACCGTCGGCAGGAGAAGCTGACCGGGTCAGGCGTTCGTACCGCGTGATATGGGCTTTGACGCGGGCTACGAGCTCCGGCGGGCTGAAAGGCTTGATGATATAGTCGTCGGCGCCGAGACCCAGTCCGCGGATTTTGTCGATGTCTTCCCGCTTGGCCGATACCATGAGGATAGGAACCTCTTTTTCGGCCCGGATGCGCTTGCAGATGTGGAAGCCGTCCATCCCGGGCAGCATGATGTCCAGCAGAATGAGATCGTATGTGCCGTGGAGGGCCCGGTCCAGGCCTTTTATGCCGTCGGTCTCGATGTCACTTTCGATGGCATTGGCTTCGAGGAAATCCTGTTCCAGTTCGGCGATTTCCTGATTATCTTCAATGATGAGTATTTTTTTCATATTCTGACTCCTTAGCTGCTGCTGGCAGCGTAATGATGATGGACAGGCCACCGCCGGGCGTTTCCCCGGCAGAGATGGTGCCGTTCATGCCTTCGATGATCTGCCGTACGATAGCCAGCCCGAGGCCGCTGCCTTTTTTGACATCTGTCCGCGCCGCGTCGGTACGGTAGAAACTGTCGAACAGGCGGGGGAGGAATGGCGGTGCCACGCCAGGGCCATGGTCGGCAAAGACGAGGCGGACCTGATCAGGACCGTCTGTTACGGTTATTTCCATCGCTACTTTAGGCTTATCCTTGTATTTGATACTGTTTTCCAGGATATTTTCTACGACCCGTTGGAACTGGGCCCGGTCCAGTTGTACACAGGCTCTTCCAGTCGTCCGGCAGGTCAGGTCCAGTCCCCGTTCAGACAGGCGCTGCCTGTTTTCTCTGGTGTAGTCTTCCATATAGGACGAAAGGGAGACCGGGGTCAGGGAAAAGGACACCTGCCCCAGATCCAGTTTGGAGAACAGGAAGAGCTGTTCTACCAGTTTTTCCATGGTGCAGGCATTCTGGTATATCTGGGTGACGTAGCGTTGTTTCTTTTCTTCGGTCCGGGCAATTCCTTCGAGGATGCCGCTGGCGTATCCTTTGAGCAGGGTCAGCGGGGTCGATAAATCGTGGGAAATACCGGCGATGAGTTCTTTCCTGTTTTTTTCATAGCGCTGCTGGGCTTCACGGGCGCTTTTCAGCTGGCGGCGCATGTGGTCAAAAGCAAGGCAGGTCCGGCCCAGTTCATCGCGGAATGTGGACGGCATGGGATAGTCGAGATTGCCTTTTTCAATTTCTGCCGCTGCCTGACGCAGTGTTTCCAGAGGCTGCAGGATCTGACGGGAGAGCAGATGGGACAGGATGAGGCCGCAGGCGATGATAATCGCGCTGGCCGTGAAGATGATGACAATGAGCAGTCCCTGCAGAACGCCTTTGGCCAGTCCGGCGCGGATGCCGCTTTTGGCGATAAATGGCATGGGTCCCGACGCGATGACCGTCGTCCCCGTGTGAAGCGCCGTATAGCGGAAGAAAAATCCGTCGCCATCCCAGATCATGGCCGTGTTCTGACCGCCTGATTTGCTCAGGACCCGTTCGGCCAGGCTGGTGGCATTGCTGCCGGGGGTGACGTACATGGTCCGTCCGTCCCGTATGATGGCCGTGGCGATGCCCAGATCTTCCAGTGTGCGGCAGTCTTCTTTCAGGTCTTTGAGTTTCAGCGGCCCCGGGTGTTCGGCTTTGACGCGCAGGGAGCTGACCGTGTACTGGATGGACAGGGCCGGTCCTTTTTCGGGCCAGAGCGTGGCCAGGTCGCTTTGCTGGGCCGAAAAGCGCAGGCCCTGGAACAGAAGCAGGCCCAGCAGGGTCAGGATGCAGACCGGCACGAGGACCATGGTGACGTTTGCCATGAGCAGTCGCCTTCTCAGGGGGATATCTTGTATATGCAGCATAAGCAGTATCCTTTCTCGTACATATTTTCTCACAGTATATACTGTCATTATATACTGTGCCGGCACAATCTGCCAGAGACCGGATGGGGTATGACAAAAAGGGACCTCCTGTGATGGCCCGGCCATCATAGGAGGTCTCTTTGCAGGTATCAGGCAATGCGGCTGGCCAGGATGTCTCCACTTACGGCATCTATAAGGATGTGGTAGTGGATGTCGCCATCGGAAGCACGGATCTGATAGACAGGATGGAACGCCGTGGCAGCCGGGGTGGCTGGTGCAGCCGGTGCAGTTGCTGCAGGCTGGACATCCGGTGCAGGCCGGGTGTCAGGGGCGGTGCCTTTACCAGTGGCACCGGCTGTGTCATCAGGTCGTGCAGTTCCCGGAGCCGGGGTTCTGTCTTTTTCCCGGTCCCGGTCCTGTTTTTTGTCCCGGTCTTTTTTATCTTTCTTGTCCTTTTCTTTATGCCGGTCCTCTCCTTTTTCATGTTTGCTACCTTCAAGGTCTATGAGGGAGATGCGGGAGAAACTAAGGGAGCTTTCGTCTTTCCCGATAGCCTGGGCGGCTAGGGCGCGGGCTTTTTCTTCCGGGATGAGGGTCAGGTTCTGTGCCTGTGCCTGGGCTTCAATCATCTGGGACATGGCCTGGATCTTCTTTTCTTTATAAGCCTGTTTCTGCTGATGATGATACCAGGCACCTCCGCCGCCGGCGACGGCACAGATGACGATGGCGGTTACGGCGATTTTCGCGTTGCGGGCCGTGAAGATTTTCGATTTCCATGTATGCAGGTACGTATTCCATTTTTCTTGTGTCATGATGTATTCCTCCTCTGTTGTTTACTGACAAGGATAGTGTACAGGTAAAAGCTAAAATCCATCTAAACCGGGGCATAAGAGTTTCGAAAATTTCTCTGTACATCGGGCGTTGTCTCTTTGTTGACAGCGGCCCTTCTATATGGTACGCTGAACAAGGATAACTCATACTGGAAATAACGCCCTGACGGAATCTGTCCCGTGAGGGCATTTTTATTGGGAGGCAGGAATGATGAAAGCTGTAAAGAATTATGATGTCATTATTATCGGGGCCGGGCCGGCCGGTATTTTTACGGCACTGGAACTGGCCGATAAAGGATATACGATCCTCATGGTAGAAAAAGGACAGGACATCCGCGACCGCATCGCTACGAGCGTCAATCCGCAGGCACTGGCCAAGGACAAGGTACGCAATGTCGTCTGTGGCTGGGGCGGTGCCGGGGCGTTCAGTGATGGGAAACTGACGCTTACCACGGAGTTTGGCGGCAATCTCGACGACTATATGTCCCAGGCAGAGCTGGCGGAAAAAATCAAATACGTCGATTCCGTATACTGCCGCTTCGGCGGTGCTGACCGCAAGGTATACGGTGATGAAAATCCCGAAGAAATCCGCCGCATCCAGCGTCGGGCTGCTGCAGCCGACCTGCGTTTCATCCCGGCCCGGATCCGCCATCTCGGGACCGATGTCAACGCCCAGATCCTGACGAATATGCGCGATTTCCTCGATGGCAAGGCCGATATCCTGTCTGATACGGCGGTAGAACACATCGTCGTCGAAGACGGTGCCATCCGGGGCGTCATCATCGGTGGCCAGCTCTACGGCTGCCAGTATCTCGTGGCCGCACCGGGCCGGGAAGGGTCGGAATGGTTCGTCCGGGAAGTGGAACAGATGGGCCTGTCCCTTACGTCCAACGCCGTCGATATCGGCGTCCGCGTCGAAATGCCGGCGGAAATATTCGAGCCCATTACGGATATCGTCTACGAATCGAAGCTCATTTATTTCAGCAAGTCCTTTGATGACCGGATCCGGACGTTCTGCATGAATCCGTATGGGTTCGTCGTCACGGAAAACAACGACGGCCTTTTGACGGTCAATGGCCACAGCTATGCCCACAAGCGCAGTGAAAACACGAACTTCGCCATTCTCGTGTCCAAGAAATTCACGGAACCGTTCCACGAACCGATCCGCTACGGCAAATATATCGCCCGCCTGGCCAACATCCTCGGAGGCGGCGTCATCGTGCAGCGCCTGGGAGATTTTCTCGACGGCCGCCGTTCGACGCCGGAACGGATCCGCCGCGGTCTCGTACGGCCGACCATGCCCAGCGCGACGCCGGGCGACCTGTCACTGGTCCTGCCGTACCGTCACATGCTGGACATCAAGGAAATGTTCGAAGCTCTGGACAAGGTGGCTCCAGGAGCCAATTCCCGCCATACTCTCCTGTACGGCGTAGAAGTGAAATTCTATTCCAACCGTCTGGAACTCAATGACAAACTGGAAACGAAGATTCCTAATTTCTTTGCTATCGGCGATGGAGCCGGTATCACCCGGGGGCTCGTACAGGCTTCGGCAGCCGGCGTTATCGCAGGCCGGGAAATCCTGTCCCGGGCAGCCCATCATTGACGCGGCGCCAGAGAGACGATACAATGAAAAGATAAGGGTTTTTATCCATACCATACGAGGAGGATGTCATTCATGTTAGCATCGAAATTATATTGCCCGACGCTGCGCGAAATCCCTGCAGAAGCAGAAATCGCCAGCCATCAGTATATGTTGAAAGCCGGTATGATCCGCAAAAACGGCGGCGGCCTCTATTCCTTTCTGCCCCTGGGACGGCGGGTGGAACTGAAAATCGAAGCCATTGTCCGGGAAGAAATGGACGGCATCGGCGCCCAGGAAATCATGATGCCCATCATGCAGCCGGCTGAAATCTGGCATGAATCGGGACGGTGGAATGCCTACGGTCCGGAAATGTTCAAACTGGAAGATCGCCATGGCAATCATTTCTGCCTGGGACCGACTCACGAAGAACTGATCACGACGCTGGTCCGCAACGAACTGCGCTCGTACAAGCAGCTGCCGGTTACGCTCTGGCAGATGCAGAATAAATACCGCGACGAAATCCGGCCCCGGTTTGGCCTCATGCGCAGCCGGGAATTCGTTATGAAAGATGCGTATTCGTTCGATGTCGATGCCGAAGGCCTGCACAAGAGCTATCAGGATGAATACGACGCTTATACGCGTGTCTTTACCCGCTGCGGCCTGAACTTCAAACCCGTCGAAGCCGACAGTGGCCAGATTGGCGGCAGTCATACCCACGAATTCATGGCTCTGGCTGAAGCGGGGGAAGCGGAAGTCGTATCGTGCTCTGCCTGTGAATATGCGGCAGATATTGAAAAAGCCGAACCGGCAGCTCTTACGATGGAAGCGGAAGACGCAAAGAATCTGGAACTCATCGAAACGCCGGATTGCGCTACCATTGAAGATCTGGCAGCTTTCCTGAAGATCCCCGTAGAAAAGACCATCAAGGCCGTAGCTTTTACCATCGACGGCAAAAAGACCGTTCTCTGCATGGTCCGCGGCGATCATGAAGTCAATGACGTGGCAGTCCAGAACTTCGTTGGTGGCAATGCTATCGAACCGGCGACGGAAGACGAACTGAAGGCCCATGGCCTGCAGCCGGGGTACATGAGTCCTATTGGTGCCGATACACCCGATAATGAAACGTTCTTCGTCCTCGTCGATCCTACGGCTATGAATGTGCCAAACGGTGTCACCGGGGCCAATAAAGCCGGGTATCATTACCAGAATGTTAATCCGGACCGGGATTTCAAAAACGTCACGGTGGCCACTATCCGCCTGATGGTCGAAGGCGATGCCTGCCCACATTGCGGCGCGCCGGTACATATCATGCGCGGCATTGAAGTAGGCCAGGTATTTGAACTGGGGACCAAGTATTCTGAAGCCCTCAACGCCACTTTCCTCGACCAGGATGGCAAAGCCAAACCATTCTACATGGGATGCTACGGCATCGGCGTCACCCGTACGATTGCCGCTGCTATTGAACTGTTCCATGACGATAAGGGCATCATGTGGCCGGTGGCCATTGCACCGTACGAAGTGGTCATCCTGCCGCTCAATATGAAAGATGAAGAACTGGCAGGTTATGCACAGGATCTGTATCAGCAGTTCATGGCCGTTTCCTCCGATGTCGTCCTCGATGACCGCAAGGAACGGGCTGGTGTCAAATTCAATGATGCAGACCTCATCGGCTATCCCGTACAGGTCGTCATCGGCAAGGACACGAAAGCCAATGGCACCGTCGAAATCAAAATCCGCCGGACTGGCGAAAAAGAAGTCGTGGCCAAAGAACAAGCCCTCACACGGGTACAGGAAATCCTTGCGGACCTGCGCAGCAAAAACATGTAAGAACTACTGTCCCTGCGCCATTTTCTATGGCTCTGGCGGCAGGGATGGTGTATAATAAAGCGTAAGCTTATTTCCAATATACATCTGTTCAAAGGAGAGATACTCGTGATAGAACGTTATACAAAAGAAGAAATGGGTAAAATCTGGGCTGAATACAATGAATGGAACACCATGAAAGAAGTAGAAATCCTGGCCAGCGAAGCCCAGGCTGAACTGGGGAACATCCCGAAAGAAGCGGCTAAGGAAATCCGTGAAAAGGCTGCTTTTTCGGTGGAACGCATTCATGAAATCGAAGCCGAAACCCATCATGACATTGCCGCTTTTGTATCCACGTTGTCTGAAAATATCGGCGAAGCCGGCAAATATGTCCATCTCGGCCTGACATCGACAGACGTCAAAGATACGGCCCTGGGCTATATGCTCAAACAGGCATCGGATATCCTCATCAAAGATCTGGAAAACTTCCATGCCGTCCTGCGCCGTCGTGCTGTCGAATTTAAATACACGCCCTGCATCGGCCGTACCCACGGCATCCATGCCGAAGCGACTACCTTTGGCCTGAAGCTGTGCAACTGGATGGCTGAAATCGAACGGGACATCGACCGCATGAAGCACGCCAAAAAGACGATTGCTGTCGGCAAGATTTCCGGCGCCGTCGGCACCTATGCCGATATTGACCCCTTTGTTGAAAAATATGTCTGCGAACATCTGGGTATCGAAGCCTCTCCGATTTCGTCCCAGACGCTGCAGCGTGACCGCCATGCCGAATACGTGACGACACTGGCTGTCATCGCCAGCTCTATCGACAAGATGGCAACGGAAATCCGCCATCTCCAGCGGACAGAAGTACGGGAAGCAGAAGAATATTTCAGTCCGAAACAGAAGGGCTCTTCCATCATGCCCCACAAGCGCAACCCGATTACGTGTGAACGCATGTGCGGCCTGGCCCGCGTCATCCGCGGCAATGCCCAGGCGGCTCTGGAAGACGTGGCACTCTGGCATGAACGGGATATTTCTCATTCGTCCGTAGAACGGGTCATCCTGCCGGACAGCACCATTGCCCTGGACTACATGCTCCAGACCTTTACCCGCGTCATCGACCGGCTCCTCGTATATCCCGACAAGATGATGAAGGACCTCAATCTGACCGGTGGCCTCATCTACAGCCCGATTATCCTCAACACGCTCGTAGAAAAAGGCGCCGTCCGCGAACAGGCTTATCGCTGGGTACAGCGCAATGCCATGAAGCGCTGGCTCGAAGGAGAAGATTTCCTGGAAAACCTGAAGAAAGACGAAGATGTGAAGAAATATATGACCGATGAAGAAATCGAAGGCTGCTTCGACGTCAACAAGATGCTCAGTCACGTCGATACTATCTTCGCACGGTTCGGCATCTGATCATACCGGCTTTAGACGATACAACATAAGAATGAGGGGGAGCTGCCACAGGATTGATATGCTGGCAGCCCCCTTTTTTGTACGAAAAAGAGATACCGTCAGGCGAACTGGTTAACAGCCTGCGGCCTGCGAACGGCAGTTTCTTCATCAAACATCAAACATCAAACATCAAACATCGAACGTCAACATCGACCATCAAACTGTTTTTTCCGGAGGTACCCTATGTATTACTTTGATAATGCGGCGACGACGGTGCAGAAGCCACAGACCGTCGCCGATGCTGTGTATGATGTGCTCAGCAGTGGCCTGTACGGCAATCCGTCCCGGGGAGCCCATGGCTATTCCCTGCGGGCTTATGAACTGGTGCTGGATGCTAAAGAGCAGGTAAAAGGCATGTTCCATGCCGGCCCGGATTACGATGTGGCATTTACACACAATTCGACGACAGCTCTCAATCTGGTTCTCAAGGGACTGTTGCATCCGGGAGACCACGTACTGACGACAATGTGGGAACACAATGCCGTCCTGCGTCCCCTGTACCAGCTGGAAAAGGAGGGCGTCGCCATAGACTTTATTGGCAGTGATGCCCATACAGGACAGCTGCGTTATGAGGAAATGGAGCAGAAAATCCGGCCGGAAACGAAGCTGCTCGTCTGTAATCACGCGTCCAATGTGACTGGCAATGTCCTGGACCTGTCCTGCATAGCGTCGTTTTGTCAGAATCACGGCCTGTTTCTCGTCGTCGATGCGTCCCAGTCGGCTGGCGTCGTGCCCATCGATATGTCAGACGGGACAGTGACGGCCGTCTGCTTTACGGGGCACAAGTCGCTCTATGGCCCGGGAGGGACGGGAGGCGTCTGCATCCGCCGGGATGCCCCGGTCCGGCCGGTCCTGACGGGTGGCGATGGTGTCCATGCCTTCGACCACGACCAGCCCGGCGGTGTTCCAGCCATTCTGGAAGCAGGGACGTCCAACGTAGCCGGAATCGCCGGTTTGCGGGCCGGTGTGGCTTATATACGGGACCACTGGCAGCAGCTCCGGCAGAAGCAGGCTGATTTGAACGCCCGGTTCCTGCAGGGGCTGCGAAGTATCCCCGGACTGGTGGTTTACGGCGATTTTTCCCGCCCCCGGGTCCCTGTCTTTGCCGTCAATTTCCCCGGTGCCGAGTCGGCCGTAGTCAGTGACATACTCTGGGAGACTTATGGAATCGCCACGCGCCCGGGATTTCACTGTGCACCTCTTCTGCATGAGTCCCTCGGTACGAAACAGCAGGGAGCCGTCCGTTTTTCCCTTTCGTCCTTTACGACAGAAGAAGATCTGGAGGCAGTACTTGTCGCCCTCAAAAAGATAAGTGCCCTGCAATGATGAACAAAATACATATCGTACATTACATGTCTGTTCAAAACGGACACTTGACTATTTAGAGTGGAAATAGTATTGTATAGTACAGGCGTGTGGTATACGTAATGTCCTCATTTCTTGGGAAAGAAGCGGGGAAATATCTGTCCCGGTCCGCCGCCGGGACATATTTTATTGTTGGAGGCGCGAGTATCATGAACGAAACGATTGCATCTGCTCTCAGTAATGAGGAAGCAAAAGACATCCTGACCAAATTTGTCCAGACGAATACGGTGAATCCGCCGGGTAATGAAAAAGCACTGGCTTTGTGGATTGCCGATGAATTTAAAAAGGCCGGTATCGAAGCGGAAGTACGCGATATGGGTGAAGGCCGGGCCAACGTCGTAGCCCGGATCAAAGGCAGCGGCGAACGGAAGGCACTGCTCTTTGACGGTCATCTTGATACGGTTCCGCCGGGAAACTGGACAGAAGATCCCTGGGGCGCCGTCGTCAAAGACGGGAAGCTCTACGGCCTGGGCGCATCGGACATGAAGGGAGGTCTGGCTGCGATGATGCATGTCGTCAAGGCTATCAAAAAATCGGGAGCTGCCCTTAAAGGGGACCTCGTATTTGCCGCTTCCATCGATGAAGAAACGGACAGTCTCGGTGCCTGGGACCTGCTGAAGTCAGGCGGTCTCGACGGCGTCGGTGCCATCGTCATCGGCGAACCGAATTATAATGAAATTACTATCTGCGAAAAGGGGGCCCTCTGGCTGAAAGTGACTACTCATGGCCAGACATCCCATGGTGCGATGCCGGAAAAAGGCGTCAATGCCGTGATTCATATGAATAAATTCCTCGATAAACTGCTCCAGTACCAGTTCCAGTATACGGAAAGCCCCATCCTGGGAAAACCGACCATGAATATTGCGACACTGCACGGCGGCTTCAAGACGAACGTTGTGCCCGACCGCTGTGAACTGACCGTCGATATCCGCACGGTACCCGGCCAGGTACACAAAGATATCATCGCCGATTTCCAGCGCATGTGTGATGAAGTCAAAGCAGAAGTACCGGAATTTAAGGCTGATATCGAAGTTTTGAGTGACCGGGCTGCCGTAGAAACTAAAGCCAGTGACGATTTCGTCCGCCTCTGCCGCGATGTGCAGCAGGACGTGACCGGCCGCAATCCCGAACCGAACGGATTCATGTGCTATACCGATGCCGCTGTATTTTTGCCGAACACCCATATTCCGCTCATCGTGTACGGACCGGGGGAACAGCATATGGCTCATCAGCCGGACGAATACATCTGTCTCGACCGACTGTATGAATCGGTACGGTTCTATGCAGAACTGGCGGAAAAATATCTGATCGACTAACGAATACTAAATCTATGGGATAAAGGGGTGCCGGCGAGGGGAGTATGGCGGCATCCCGGCAAGGGGGAGAATTATGGCAAACAGCAATGGTGGCTGGAAACACCGTAATACGGTGGTTATCATTTTATTTATTATATGGGTTACAGCCTATCTGGACCGCATGGTCATGGCTACGGCCATTCCCTATATTTCTGATGAGTTCGGGCTGACACCGGTCGCTATGGGCGGCGTCATGAGTGCCTTTTTCGTAGGATATGCGCTCTGTCAGATTCCCGGCGGACTTCTGGCGGACCGCTTCGGCGCCCAGAAGGTCATGTTTTCCGGCATTGCCTGGTGGTCTGTGTTTACGGCCATTACGGGCTTTGCCAATAACCTTGTACATATGCTCCTGGTCCGCGTCGCCTTTGGTGTAGGCGAAGGGATTTTCCCGGCCGCGTCGTACCGGACGATTTCCAACTGGTTCCCCGCCAAAGACCGGGGCACGGCGACAGGACTCATGATGTCATCCAACGCCTTCGGGCCGGCACTGGCGCCGCTGTTTGTCGTAGCCATCATGGCGGCATGGGGCTGGCGCATGGTCTTTTATTCACTTTTCATCCCGGGCATCATCATGTGCCTTCTGATCAAGTTCTTCATCCCTGATAATCCGGCCGATAGTAAGGGTATCAGCCAGGCTGAACTGGATGAACTGAAAGAAGATCATACGGAACAGACGGCGCAGGCCAAAATTTCCTTCTGGCAGATCATCAAGGTGCCGGCCGTATGGCGGACCTTTGTCAGCTTCTTCTTTTTTGATATCACCCTCTGGGGATTCTTGTCGTGGCTTCCCAGTTATCTTGTCAAGGCCCGGGGCTTTGAAATGACCAAGATGGGCATTACGGCTTCTATGCCGTTCTTTGCCGGGACAGCCGGCGTCATCCTGTTCTGCTGGCTGTCAGACAAATATTTTACGCACAACCGGAAAATGCCGGTCATCATTACCCAGATTCCCGGCGCGATTTTCCTGTATCTGACCTTTGCCGTACCTGATGCGACCATGGCTATCATTTGCGAAACACTGAGCGGATTTTTCCTCTACGGCGCGTTCGGCGCCCTGATGGCACTGCCCATGAGTTCCATTTCCAGTGAAATCACGGGCCGGGCCATGGGCTTTGTCAATATGGCCGGTCAGATTGCCGGGTTCCTCTCGCCGATTATCATCGGCTATCTGATTCAGCTTGCCGGCGGCAGCTTCGGCACCAGTTTTGCTTGCCTGGTCGGCGCTACCGTCGTGTCTGTTCTGGTGACGATGACCATCAAGGAAGATGCCAATAAAAAAGAAATCCATCAGGAAGCCGTTGCAGAATAACTGCTCCGACAAACGTACAGCCCCTGCAAGTCAGTGAGTATTTACCGGCTTGCAGGGGCTGTTTTGCAGGAGACGATTGCCTTTTTTCTTGTAAGGAGTATAATAAAAATAACATAAAAATAGTTAGGGAAGCTAAAAAATTTGGAGGTGATAGAATGGATGATAATCAGCTCGTCGTTTGTGGTGGCTGCAATGCCAAAATAGGGGCCGGCAATCTGGAGCCGCTTCTCCAGGACCTTCCGCGCCGGGAGAGCCCGGATTTGCTCGTCGGGTTTGATGGGTCTGATGATGCGGCAGTGATCCGCCTGCGGGATGACCTGGCCCTCATCCAGACCGTAGACTTTTTCCCGCCTATGGTGACGGACCCGTACGTGTTCGGCCAGATTGGCGCAGCTAATGCCCTGAGCGATGTCTATGCCATGGGCGGCCGGGTTCTGGCGGCGCTCAATATCGTCGCCTTTCCGGAAGAACAGGACTTTGGCATTCTCCGGGACATCCTGCGCGGTGGGGCGGAAAAGGTACAGGAAGCAGGCGGTCTCCTCTCGGGCGGCCATTCCATCCATGACCGGACGGTCAAATACGGTCTGGCCGTGACAGGGACTGTCCATCCCGATCGCATCCTGCGCAATGATGCCTGTGTGGCCGGTGACCATCTCATCCTCACCAAGCCTCTGGGCGTCAGTATCCTGACCATTGGCTACAGTGCCGGTGAAATCAGCAAAGAGGGATTTCATCAGGCTGTGGACAGTATGTGCACGCTCAATGCTTATGCCATGGATATCATCCGCGATGCCGGCGGCGTACACAGTTGTACCGACGTGACGGGATTCGGTCTCTGCGGCCATCTCCATGAAATGCTGCACGGGGCTTGTTCGGCCCGTATTGATGCGGCCCATCTGCCATACTTTGAAGAGGCCTACTGGGGAGCCGGCCATTTCATCTTTACGGCAGGAGGACAGCGGAACCGCGATTTCCTGCAGGATAAGGTGGTCTTTGAACGTAACGATTTTGCCCTCGAGGAAATCGTTTTCGATCCCCAGACGTCGGGTGGCCTGCTCGTGTCCTGCGATGACAGTCAGGCGCCGCTTTTGCTGGCACGCCTTCAGGCCGCCCATATTCCGGCTGCCGATATTGGCGTAGTCACAGAGAAAAAAGAAAAAGAAATCTATATTGTATGAGGAGTGATACCTATGTTTCAGGTAAACGCACTGGGCAAAGCCTGCCCGCTGCCAGTCATTGAGACACGCAAGGCACTGAAAGAACACGATGCCGTACAGACACTGGTCGATAATAAGATTGCTACGGAGAACCTGCAGAAGATGGCACGGCAGCTGGGCTATTCCTACAGCATGACCGAAGACGGGCCGGCTCACTATACGGTCGTCATTACCAAAGGAGAACAGACGGCAGCTGTACCGGCGCCGGCCGCTCCGTCCCCGGCAGTGAAGGACGATTCCTACATCGTCGTCATCAATTCTCCGACTATGGGGACGGGTGATGAATCCTTTGGCCGGACGCTGCTCAAAAATTTCATCTATACGCTGAAAGAACAGGACGTTCTGCCCGATATGATGATATTCTACAACGGTGGCGTGCCGCTGGTGACGGACACGTCTGATTCCCTGGCTGACCTGAAAGAGCTGGCTGCAGCCGGCGTGCAGATTTATGCCTGTGGGGCCTGCCTCAATTACTACGGCCTGACGGAAAAGGTAGCCGTCGGGGAAATCACCAACCTCTACCGCATCATTGAAATCCTGCGTACGGCGAACCGCGTCGTACGGCCCTGATGGAACGGTACGGCCTGATTCTGTTCCCGGAAACGAGAGAAGCTATGATGGCCGAGAAAGAAGGCCGGGCCCACGGCTTTGCCGTGCGTATCGTGCCTACCCCGGGAAAACTGGTGGCGTCATGCGGCTTTTCCCTGCGCTATGAACTGTCCGGGGAAGAAGTCCTGTACCACTTCCTGCAGGATTTGTCCGTCCGTACCGACGGCTGGTACCACGCCACGCGTCAGGGACTTTCTACGGAGTATGAAAGATGGAAATAGGGACAGATGGGTGCAATATTGTAAAATAAATATTTATACAAAAAAGAACGGCGTTAAAGGTTTTAATTTAACGCCGTTCTGTATAAATTTTAATCAGATTTTAATGTAAATCTAATTTTGTTTTAATAAACTTATTTTTCCGGAGTGAATTTCGTCGTGATAATATGACGGGCAAAGATGACGATGGTTGCAATGAATGCGGCGAAGCCGATGCCATTGGCAATAGTCTGGAAGTCTTTGCCGACCAGTGCCAGCGGATTTTCACTGCCACCAGACGTGACGGAGACGACGATGATCAGAGCGATGATAACGCCTACGAGGCTTTCACCGACAATCAGACCCGATGCAAAGAGGACGCCGCGGTGATTGCAGGCTTCCACATCTTCTTCTTCATGACCGGGGCTGCGGAGTGCTGCGCGCTGACGGAGATAGCGGTGGATGAACCAGCCCATGACAGAGCCGATGACCAGCGGGATTTCCAGAGTCGGCGGCAGATAAATCCCCATACCGATAGCCAGAGGCGGCAGAGCGAGGGATTTCGTATGGCTCTTGAGCAGCATATCTACGATAATAGCAGCGATGCCTACGACGATGCCAAAAATGATGTAATTCCAATCGAGGCTGGCGCTGAAAATGCCCTGTGCAATAGTCGTCATCAGCGTAGCCTGAGGAGCGGCGAGGGCCTGTGACGGGTCCATGCCGGCACGGGGAAGGGCTCCCGTGAATCCATAAGCCTGATAGAGCAGATTTAGTACAGGTGCGATGGCAAAGGCACCGATGACTGAGCCGAGAATCAGGGCCACCTGCTGTTTCCATGGCGTAGCGCCGACGATGTAACCGGTCTTAAGGTCCTGCAGGTTATCGTTGGAAATAGCGGCAATGCTGACGATGACGGCTGTGATGAAGATAGCCAGTGCCGTAGCGAACTGGGTGCCTTCCGGTGTGGCAAAGACGCCGAAGGACGAGCCGATACCGAGGACAACCAGTGAGGAAACGATGATGCCCAAAATGCCGATACCGGAAATCGGGCTGGCCGATGTGCCGATGAGGCCGGCCATATAGCCACAGGCAGCGGCGACAAAGAACCCCATAAGCATGGCGACGAGGATGCCGACGACGATGTAAATAATGGTAACTGTCGTCGGAAGGCCGGCGGCGCTGACGAACGAGTAGAAGGTGACAAACAATCCGGCGAGGATGACGAGAAAGACGATGCCGACTGATTTCGGGGACATATCGATATCCGTGTGATGGAGAATCTGTTTTTCTTCCGTATCGTTGGCACGGATAGCGTTGATGGACATCTTTATGCCGTCAACGACCGGTTTGGCAAGGCGGATCAGCGTCCAGACGGCGGCGATACCAATACAGCCGGCGCCGATGAAACGCACCTTCTGGGCCCAGATAGCCTGGGCAAAGGCGGCGGCACTCTGGCCTTCTGCCGGAGAAATGACTGATGTCAGATAGGGAACGAAGATGACCCAGGCCAGCAATGTACCTGTTAAAATGGCGATACCACTGGCGATGCCAATCAGATAGCCGGCACCCAGAAGAGCCATGGAAAAGCCCATGGGGAGCTGGGTGATTGCCTTGCCAATCTGTATCCAGTGACTGAATTCCGAAGAAGCAATATGCAGTCCGTTGGCACAGAAACTGAAGATACCGGCCATGCTCGTACCGAGAACGATGTCTTTCATGCCCGTTTCTGTTTTGCTCGTATCTTCACCGGCAGCTTTTTCACGGCGGATTTCACTGCCGACTTTCAGGATTTCTGCAGCCGCCCGGCCTTCCGGATAGGGAAGATCGCTATTGACGACCATGGCACGGCGAAGGGGAATGGTGAACAATACGCCCAGCGAACCGCCGCAGGCGCAGAGAAGCAGTGTCTGCCAGAACGGAAATCCCTGCCAGTATCCAAGCATGAGCAGGCCGGGAAGGATAAAGATAATAGCTGATAAAGTGCCCGCGGCAGATGCCTGCGTCTGTACCATGTTATTTTCCAGAATATTGGAGTTTTTGAACATGCGCAGGATTGCCATGGAGATGACTGCCGCCGGAATAGATGACGAAAATGTCAGACCGACTTTGAGCCCCAGGTAGACGTTGGATGCCGTAAAAATAACGGTGATCAGCATGCCAAGGAACATGCCGCGGAATGTTAATTCCGGCAAAGTGGGGTATGTGGCAGTCAGATTCGATTGTTTTTTCATAAATCAGACCTCCCGCAAAAAAATAATTGGCCGTATAACAGCTAGCTTATATCACTATAACACAATTTTTATGACCTGTCATTTAATATCGAAATGAGATAAAACAACATATAATCTGGATATATTATCTTCGTTTATAGGTAATTATACGATACGGAAATAACAGTATGGATGTTTCTTTTGTATAAACGTGTTATAATACTCGCGTATGGATATTTCTAGACATAAGGAGGAATTTCCAATGGAAAATGAAAAAATTATTGAAGGCGTTTTGCAGGAATTTGCAGGCCTTGCTAAGCATCCTCGCAAATCAGGCCATGAAAAAGAAGTCAGTGATTATATCGCATCCCGTCTGCGTCAGCTCGGAGCTGCTGTCGTACAGGATGAAGTCAATAACATTATTGCTGATGTACCGGCGACAAAAGGATATGAAGATGTGCCGCTGACGATTATACAGGGCCATATGGACATGGTCTGTGTTGCTAAACCGGGACGTGCCTATGATCCGCTGAAAGACCCTATCACTATTAAACGGGATGGCAGGATTCTCTCCGCTGATGGGACGAGCCTCGGTGCCGACGACGGCATGGCCATTGCTATTTCCCTGTTCCTGATTCAGCAGGATTTCGCACACGGACCGCTGCGTCTCATCTTTACGGTAGACGAAGAAGTGGGCATGACCGGTGCAACTCATCTGGATTCCAAATATGTCCACGATGCCCATTATGTCATCAACTGTGATTCTGAATCGGTCGATGTTATCTGCGTGGCTTCTGCCGGCAGTGTCCATACGTATTTCAGCCGTCCTGTATCCTGGCAGAAGGCGGCCGGGACAGCAGCCCTGAAAATCACGGCATCAGGCTTTATCGGAGGCCACTCCGGTGAAACAATCAATCAGGGTAAGAGCAATGCCATAAAAGCTCTGGCCCTCGTCCTGCAGCGCCTCCATCAGGCCGGTATTTCCTATACCCTGGCTTCGTATGACGGCGGAGATGCGGCCAATGCCATTCCTTCCCAGGCCCAGGCTGTCATCGTTCTGTCTGATGCCGATGCAGACAAGGCATGTCAGCTTACTGCTGAAGGAGAAGCTGCACATAAAGCCGTATATGGGACTGTCGAAACGACACTGTCCCTGAAAGCAGAAAAGACGGATGTACCGGAAAAAACGGTTTCGGAAGCAGACAGCCGTGCTGTCGTACAGCTCCTCAACCTGCTCCACTTTGGTGTCTTTGCCATGAATCAGCACCTGCCGAAACTGCCGGACCTGTCTTCCAATATCGGGACGATCCATATCGGCGATGATACGGTGGATATCCAGTATTTCCCCCGTTCTTCTTCCGATGCCCGCCTGCAGGAACTGCTCCTTTCCCTGCCGGTGTTTGCGGAAGTGACGGGATTTACATTCAAAGCCTCTGAACCGGCTCCGGCATGGTCTGAAAATACGAGCAGTGTCCTGACGCCAGCTATGACGGCTGTTTATGAAAAAGAACTGGGACGGACTCCCCGCATCGAAGCAATGCATGGCGGTCTGGAAACAGGATATTTCTTCGCCATGAATCCGGATCTGGATATTGTGTCTGTCGGACCGACGACGTTTGCCATCCATAGTGCCGATGAATCGGTTGATCTGGAAACGGTGGCTGACATTACGCGTGTCATAGCCGGTACGCTGACAGCTCTCAAAAAATAATCTGGCATTTATCTGGTATATAATTATGTGCCAGATGGATAAACGCCTGTCAATGCCTTTTTTCGGGCATTGGCAGGCGCTTTAGTATAAAGGGGAGCTGTTTTTTATAAAAAAACAGCTCCCCTTTGATTGCTTATACGTTTAACGGGACGTATACTATAGATGTAAACACTATTGCATAACACAATACAAGCGCTGTCCAGTCCGGTATGGGCCGGATATATATGTGTTTATGAACTGACGGGAGACAATCGGCTGATTGTCTCCCGTCGGCTGTTAAAAGAGATATTTTGTATCGTAACTCAGATCCATATACTGGGCCAGAGTTTCGTCATCAAACCCATATTCTTCCGGTTTATTGAACCAGTGGGCAACCCGCAGCTGGAGTTTCTTTTCCGGCGGCAGCGGTTCTTTATATTCGATGCGCAGCTGACGGGCCGCTTCAGAGCGGTCTTCTACGCGCACAAACAATCCTTCATCGAATGTGAGCTCATATACTTTTTTAAAAGCGTGTGGAATCTGGAAGCCGAAGGGGACGAAGTATTTCTGGATAAATCCGTTGGCGATGAGGATGGATCCGGAATAGGGAATGGCCAGTTCCAGGTCGTAGCGCAGGTCGCCGGCAGGAGAATGAAATGGTACCGGTTCCACTCCATCTATCGAAGGCGCCGGCCGGCCATTATTATTCGTGAATAATTTATGCAGAGCCAGGTGCTTGTCTTCCGTAAAGCCAAAAATACAGGCATATCCCCTCAGGCATGATTCATCATAAATAACGGGATGAAGACCATATTGTTCTATGTTAAAAAACTCATCGACGTGTTCTACGGCGACGATGCTGAATTTATATTCGGCAAAATCAAATCCGTCAAAAAATTGGGATCTCATATGACAGCTCCTGTCTTTGAAAAACAGATTTTTCTATATACTCGGTCTATATATTTATATATGTATTATACTATAATACAGTGGCTGAGGGAAACAGAGCTTATTCCTTGAATACGGGTTTATTATCGCGGAACGCAGCAATACGGGCCAGCGATTCTACGCGGTAGCCGAGTGCTTCCAGACGGCCGCGTCCGGGCTGAAATGATTTTTCGATTACGATGCCGATGCCGACGGGGACCGCATCAGCCTGGCTGACTAATTCGGTCAGGCCGATGGCAGCGGCGCCACTTGCCAGAAAGTCGTCAATGATCAGCACGCGTTCGCCGGCATGCAGGTAGGACTTGCTGAGGCTGGCTGTATAGGTTTCTTCTTTGGTGTACGAATAGATAGATGCTGTATATACTGCATCCTGCATGAGAAGAGATTTTTTCTTGCGGGCAAATACGACAGGGATATTTCCCATAGCGACGGCAGCAGCCAGTGCGATGGCTATGCCGGAGGATTCGATAGTGACAATCCGGTCGATGGTGCAGTCAGAAAACCGGCGGGCGAATTCCTGTCCCATTTTCATTACCAGGGATGGGTCAATCTGCTGATTGAGAAAATTATCCACTTTTAAGATCCGGTTGTCGATAATCGTACCATCCTGCAAGATGCGTTTTTTCAATTCTTCCATGAGGGGGCCTCCTAATAGTTATTATATCCAGTCTAATACGATTTATTAGGGAAGTCAACGCCTGATTTCCTGTCATAGGACCTGTCAGAACGGGCGGTCTTCTGCGGTTTTACTGCAATTTTCCGTTTACTTATGAAAGCAAAACGGGTATACTAAAGTTGTGTCACTAATGCTTATATGTCTTTTAAGGAGGTTCATTGAATGCAATCCATTCGACGTTTATATGTTACAAAAAAAGGTCCTTTTGCCCAGGATGCGCAGAGGATGCTCAATGATTTGAAGAAAAACTTGCTTATTTCGGGTCTGACCGATGTCAAGATTTTCAATCGCTATGACGTAGGTGGTTTGGATGATGCAGCCTTTGAAGCGGCCAAGAATATGATTTTTTCGGAACCGCCTGTGGACGCCGTTTACGATACACTGCCGGCCGGCAAAGATGATACGGTACTGGCAATCGAATACCTGCCGGGCCAGTATGACCAGCGTGCTGATTCGGCGATGCAGTGCCTGCAGATGCTCACCATGAACAGTGATAGTGCTGTCCGCACGGCACAGGTCATCGTATTATCGGGCACTCTTTCGGCCGATGACATTGCAGCTATCAAGCATTATTGCATCAATCCCGTAGAAGCCAGAGAAGCATCGCTGGATCCGGTAACGGACCTTTCCATGGCCTGGGAAAAACCGGCTGATGTCCCCGTCATCGATGGCTTCGATACGATGGATGATGCAGCACTCCGGGAATTATCCGCTCATATGGGACTGGCCATGAGTTTTGATGATCTGAAATTCGTGCAGACCTATTTCCGTGATGAAGAAAAACGGAATCCGACGATTACGGAAATCCGGGTCATCGATACGTACTGGTCGGATCATTGCCGCCATACGACATTCATGACGGAACTGACCGGGATTTCCTTTGAAGACGGAACGTATACGGCTCCTATCCAGAGGGCATATGAAGCATATAAAACGACGCGGGAAGAACTGAAACGGAACAAACCGCAGACATTGATGGATATGGCCACCATTGCTGTAAAGGAATTAAAGGCAGCTGGTAAATTACAGAATCTGGATGCCTCCGAAGAAATCAATGCCTGCACCATTATTATCCCCGTCGATGTAGACGGAAAAGAAGAAGAATGGCTTCTTCTTTTTAAAAACGAAACACATAATCATCCGACAGAAATCGAACCGTTCGGCGGTGCCGCTACCTGTCTGGGCGGGTGTATCCGCGATCCCCTGAGCGGCCGGTCCTATGTATACCAGGCTATGCGTGTCACCGGCGCCGGCGATCCCCGGCAGTCGATTAAAGATACCCTGCCAGGAAAGCTCCCGCAGCGCACGCTGACGACAGGCGCTGCCAAAGGCTACAGCTCCTATGGCAACCAGATTGGTCTGGCGACGGGAGAAGTAAAAGAATATTATCATCAGGGATTTATTGCAAAACGTATGGAAATCGGTGCCGTTCTCGGTGCGGCTCCGCGGGCGAATGTTATCCGGGAAGAACCGGTTCCCGGGGATATCATTATCCTGCTGGGCGGCAAAACCGGTCGTGATGGCATGGGCGGCGCGACGGGATCCTCCAAAAAGCATACCGTAGAATCTCTGGAAACCTGCGGCGCTGAAGTCCAGAAGGGCAATGCGCTGACGGAACGGAAAATCCAGCGCCTGTTCCGCCGCCATGAAGTGACGGTCCTCATCAAGCGCTGCAATGACTTCGGCGCCGGCGGTGTGTCTGTCGCCATTGGCGAACTGACCGATGGCCTGGATATCAATCTCGATAAAGTTCCCAAGAAATATGAAGGTCTGGATGGCACGGAACTGGCTATTTCCGAATCGCAGGAACGCATGGCTGTCGTAGTAGCTCCGGAACATGTGGAAGAATTCATGAAATACGCGGCGGAAGAAAATCTGGAAGCGACGATCGTTGCTGTCGCTACGGACACGAAACGGCTGGTCATGCACTGGCGCAATCAGAACGTCGTCAACATCACCCGGGCATTCCTCGATACCAATGGCGTAACACAGAAGCGGAATGCTATTGTCACGGCTCCGGAAGAAAAAGATTTCTTTACAGCCGATCCTGTACGTGATGTCAGAGACGCGTTCTTCAAAACGATGGAAACGCTGAATATCGCATCGGAACAGGGACTGGCCGAACGGTTCGACAGCACCATCGGATCGCGGACAGTACTCATGCCTTTTGGCGGTAAATATCAGAAGACGCCCGTAGAAGGCATGGTTGCCAAAATTCCTGTCCCGGGCAGCAAAACGACGACTGCCAGCATTTTCACGCACGGATATGATCCGGATATGGCTGTATGGAGCCCGTTCCACGGTGCCTTGTATGCCGTACTCCAATCGGTAGCGAAACTGGTAGCTCTCGGCGGCGACCGCCGTCAGGCTTATCTGACGATGCAGGAATTTTTCCAGAGCCTCGGTACCAATGAAAAAGCCTGGGGGCAGCCGGTCAGCGCACTCCTCGGCGCGTATGTGGCCCAGAAGGAACTGCAGATTGCCGCTATTGGTGGGAAAGACAGCATGAGCGGCACCTTTGAAAACCTGACTGTTCCTCCTACACTGGTATCCTTTGCCATTGTACCGGAAAAGACCAACCATATTATTTCGCCGGAATTCAAGCAGGCCGGCGATGCAGTCCTGCTCTTTGATCTTCCACGGGATGCAGAAGATATGCCTGATTTTGATGTATTCCGCAGTCATTGCGATTTTCTTCATCAGGCCGTCCTCGATGGCAAGGTCCGTGCCATGCATGCTGTTGGACAGGGCGGTGCTGCTGCCGCGCTGGCGCAGATGGCGTTTGGCAACCGCATCGGTCTTGCTGTTGACGATTCGTTCCCTGTGCAGGAACTCTTCAATCTGCGGTATGGATCTATTCTGGTCGAAACAGATGACTCTACAGCTCGCAGCTGGGAAAAAGAAGATCATGTCTGCCGCGTGGGTATGACGACAGACGCAGCGGAAATCGCAGTGGCAGGTACGTCCATCGCTCTGGCTGCTCTGCAGGATGCCTGGGAAGAACCGCTCAGCAAAGTATTTCCGATTAAGAGCGAAAGCTCTTCTGACGATCCTTCACTGCCCCTGTTTACGACCTATGGACCCAAGCGGAGTGAATCCTTTGGTAAACCGCATGTATTCATCCCGGTCTGCCCCGGTACGAACTGCGAATACGATTCTGCCGCTGCCTTTGAACGGGCTGGTGCAACAGCGGAAATCATGGTGCTGCGCAATGAAACGCCACAGGATCTGGCTGAATCGATCGACGAAATGGCAAAACGCATTGCCAAAGCACAGATCATCATGTTTCCTGGCGGTTTCAGTGCTGGCGATGAACCGGAAGGTTCGGGCAAATTTATTGCGACCTTGTTCCGCAGCCCGGCGCTGAAAGAAGCGCTGAATGATCTGCTTTACAAGCGGGACGGGCTGGCACTGGGTGTCTGCAACGGTTTCCAGGCGCTGATCAAACTGGGGCTCCTGCCCTATGGCCGGATCCAGCCTCTGCGTCCGGACAGCCCGACGCTGACGTACAATACGATTGGCCGCCATCTGTCGCGGATGGTCAATACGAAGGTCGTTTCTGTCATGAGCCCGTGGTTCAGCAATATGAAAGCAGGGGATGTCCATACTATCGCGATTTCCCATGGGGAAGGCCGGTTTGTAGCGACACCCCAGCAGATCCGGGAACTGGCTGCGAAAGGACAGATTGCGACACAGTATGTAGACCTCAGCGGCAATGCTTCCAATGACAGTGAATATAATCCAAACCAGTCTATCATGGCTGTCGAAGGGATTACCAGCCCGGACGGCCGTGTCCTTGGCAAGATGGCACATACGGAACGGTTCAGCGGCCCTGATATTTTTGAAAATATTTCGGGTAATAAGCTGCAGCCTCTCTTTAAAGCCGGTGTGGCCTATTTTGAATAATTGAAGAAGGGGGATATCCTATGAAGTGCTCCTGGTTTCATGGGATATCCTTTCTTTTCTCCTTGCTATGGCCGGAAAGCTGTGATATAATAATAAAGCTTGATTGCTTCAAGCTACCCTTGCCCTTTTGAAATGAAGGGCCATAGTCCAGAAGAGGAGGTGATTTCGTGAATAAGTACGAAGTCATGTTTATCGCAAAGCCGCTGGAAGACGCTGAAGTAGATCCGATTGCTGAATTTGTTTCCAATCTGATCAAGAAAAATGGCGGCAATGTCGAAAAGGTTGATCGTTGGGGCAAACGCCACCTGGCATACCCTGTCAAAAAACAGGCTGACGGTAACTACGTACTGATTAACTTTGAAGCTGATCCTGCAGTTATCAAAGAAATCGACCGTGTTATGAAAATCCAGGACGACATCCTGAAACACTTGATCGTCAAGATTGACGAATAACCGGAGGCGCAAAGGTATGAATTCAGTACAGTTGTTAGGCAATTTGGCTCGTGACCCTGAAATCCGTTTTACGAAGACTGGCAAGGCTGTCGCTATGTTTACCGTAGCCTGCACGACCACGTATATTCCATACGGAGCTACGGAACCACGGGAATTCACTGATTTTGTTCCTTGTGTTGCTTGGGGTAATTTGGCAGAAACCTGTGGTAACAACCTGGCTAAAGGCAGCCGTGTCTTTGTAGAAGGCCGTTTCAACACGCGTTCCTATGAAACGCAGGACGGCCAGAAACGATACAGAACGGAAGTCGTAGCTAATTTTGTGGCACAGACAATGGGATCAGAACGCCAGAATGGCGCAGCATCTTCTTCCTATGGCAGTGCAGCGCCGCAGAGCGCACCGCAGCCCAAACCGGCTGCTCCGGGAACCGGCTTTGACAGCATGGGTTCCAGCACATCTGATGAAGAAATCCCATTCTAATAGTCAAACACATCCCTTAATTATGTTTTAAAGGGAGGATATATAATGAGAAGAGATCGCTCGAGAAAACCGAGAAGAAAAGTATGCAGCTTCTGCGTCGATCATGCTGAACAGATCGATTACAAAGACGTTGCAAAACTCCGCCGTTTTACGACCGAACGTGGCAAAATCTTGCCGCGCCGTATCTCCGGCGTTTGCGCTAAACATCAGCGTAAACTGACGGTTGCTATCAAACGGGCCAGAGCTATCGCTCTGCTTCCGTATACGGCAGACTAATTTGACAATAAAAAGAGGATGTAACAAAGGGGCTGTAAAACCTGTTTGTTACATCCTCTTTTCTATTGTCACGGGGCCGCATCTCACTGGCAGAGGCCAGATGAGATGCGGCCCCGTTTTTTTGTGTTTTTCATCCTTTATGGGGCAGCAGATGGACCAGTGGCAGGCTGGAAGGGGGCGCTGCCGGGACACAGACATTCAGGAAGGACGGTATGATTTCCAGTTCCAGCGGAAAGTCAGGCCCTTTATCTCCATCCATATTGGTTGTGAGTGAGCCATCAATGAGCGTGATTTTCAGATGCGTCGTCGTAGAAAGACTCATATATTCCGAACTCAGGGGCGAACCGGCGAGAAATTCCGGTATGGCCTTGATCATATCGAGATAGCTGCAATCTTTAAAGACACCGACCCAGAGCTTGCCATCATCCACCTGGGCGGCTGGTGCGAGATTGCGAAAACTCCCGACGGAATTGGTCAGCATGATGACAATGAGCGGAGAGCGGTGGATGTAGACTCCTTCATCGTTTTCTATCTTAAACAGATAGGTTTCGTGATTTTGCAGGGCTTTCAGACCGGTCAGGAAATAGGCAAGGGGGCCCAGCCGTGTTTTTTGTTCGATTGATACGTGACTGACTGCTTCGGGCATGAACCCTGCGGCAATGGTGTTGACAAAATAACGGTCATTGGCCCGGGCGATATCTACGCGCTGGATATGGGCGTCTTTAAGCCCGGCGATGGCGGCTTCCGGATGCAGCGGCATGGAAAGGGCCCGTCCCAGGTCATTGACCGTACCCAGCGGAATAAATCCGAAGGTAATACTGCTTCGTCCGGCGAGGGCCAGCCCGTTGACGGTTTCATTCAGCGTGCCGTCGCCGCCCATGCAGAAGACAGCATCAAATTTGGTCAGGGAGGCTTCGCGGGCCCAGTCTGTCGCATCGCCGGGACCTGTCGTGATACGCATTTCTACCTCATCGTACATGGTATCCAGTTGTTTTTTTAGCGGTTCTTTAAAATACTTGGCCCGTTCACGGCCGGCTGTCGGATTGACGATTAACAAACACCGACTCACGGTGATTCCTCCTTTTACAGCAGGACAGACAGATCTGTCGCAGAAAGTTACATATACATTATTATAGACAGAAAACGGTTTTTCGGGAAGAGCCGGGGAAGTTTTTTTAGAGCGGAATTTTACTTGTTCTATACAAAAAGCAGTCTGGTTTTACTGACCCGTAGGAAGGAATGTGATATGATAATCGTAGGTATAAGGAAAGGACGTGTTGATATGGAAAGAATGTGGGACAGTCAGGTATATCCGTACCCTTCGCGACGGGAAGTCATCTATGCCCGCCGTGGCATGGTCTGTACATCACAGACGCTGGCAGCTCAGGCAGGCCTGGATATGCTGAAGATGGGCGGCAATGCCGTCGATGCGGCGCTGGCGACGGCTATAGCGCTGACCGTACTGGAACCGACCAGCAATGGCCTGGGAAGCGATGCCTTTGCGCTCATATGGATGAAGGGGAAACTGTACGGCTTCAATGGCAGTGGCTGGTCTCCGCAGAAACTGACCTGGGAAGCGCTGCATGAAAAGGGGATGACGGAGGTCCCCCTCCGCGGCTGGACACCGGTCATGGTACCGGGGGCGCCCGCGGCATGGGCAGAAATACATAGCCGCTTTGGCCGGCTGCCCTTTGAAGAACTGTTCAAACCCGCCATTTCCTATGCAGAGGACGGCTATGCTGTCATGCCTAATCTGGCGGTCATGCTGAAAGAAGGGTATGAAAGCTTTGCTCCGTACCGTCATGAACCAGCTTTCAAGGGATTGTTCGATACCTTTTATGCCGGTGATGTCATTCCCGCTGCCGGGGATATCCTGCGGCTGCCACAGCAGGCACGGTCGCTGCGCCTGCTGGCAAAAAGCCGGTGCCGTGATTTATATGAAGGAGAGATTGCCGCAGCCATAGATGACTGGTCGAAAAAGACTGGCGGGTACCTGCGCAAAGAAGATCTGATGGATTACAGTCCTCAATGGGTCCAGCCGATTCATACGAATTACAGGGGTTATGATGTCTGGGAAATTCCGCCCAATGGGCATGGCCTGGTCGTGCTCATGGCGCTGAATATTGCCAGCGGTTTTTCCTTTGCCGGACGGGATACGGTTGAAACGTTTCATCGCCAGATTGAATCGATGAAGCTGGCCTTTGTTGACGGCCGTGAATACATAGCCGATCCCCGCTTTATGCGGACTTCTGTCGAAGACTGGCTTTCTGAATCCTATGCGGCACGGCGGCGGTCTGAAATCGGGGATATGGCATTGATGCCCAGGCCGGTCAGCCCCAATAATGGCGGGACGGTCTATCTTTGTTCGGCTGATGGCGAAGGCAATATGGTATCGTATATCCAAAGTAATTATACGGGATTTGGCTCAGGTATTGTCATCCCTGGATACGGTGTGGCACTCAGCGACCGTGGCAATAATTTCAGTATGGATCCACGTAGTGATAATTGTGTCGGGCCGCGGAAAAAATCCTATCATACGATTATTCCCGGCTTCCTGTCCCGGAATGGACAGGCTATTGGTCCTTTCGGCGTCATGGGAGCTTTTATGCAGCCCCAAGGCCAGTTCCAGGTACTGATGAATACCATCGATTTCCACCTGAATCCCCAGGCGGCTCTCGATGCGCCGCGCTGGCAGTGGGTAGGTGGCAAACGCATCGAAGTAGAAGCCGGTGTGCCGAAAGCCATTGTAGAAGGATTACGCCGTAAAGGTCATGATGTAGTGGTAAAGGCGGATCCCATTCCCTATGGCCGGGGACAGATTATCTGGCGCAATGAACAGGGCGTTCTTTCCGGTGCGACAGAACCGCGGGCAGATGGTACGGTGGCGGCATGGTAAGGCTATAAACAGAAGGCCGTGATGGGTCCTGACCTATTCTTTTTTGGCACGTCGTAATACCAACTTAGAATTGACATTTTACCATTGCAATTCTATAATGAGAGTATACAGGACGTATATACACAATAGGTCTTATATACAAACAGGACGGCGTACTATGAAGACTGGTCTGTAGTGGTTGTCCCGTTTGTATGATATATTTTTGAACCACAAAGGGAGGTTTCATTTTCATGATTAATGCAATGATTATCGATGAAAAAGACAACGTTGCTGTCGTCATCGAACCGGTAAAGAAAGGCGATACGGTTTCTTATGTTGATAAAAATAAGAAGACCATTTCGTTTACTGCCGTCGAAGATGTCCAGATTTATCACAAAATCGCCATCAAAGATATTCCTGCTGATGCACCTATCGTTAAATATGGTGAACATATCGGCCATGCCGCACGGGATATCAAACAAGGCGAACATGTACATGAACATAATGTCAAATCAGTCCGTGAAAATTTGGGCTAAGAGGAGGAAATCATAATGAAATTTTGGGGTTATAAACGTCCCGATGGACGCGTAGGTATCCGTAACTATGTATTAATTCTGCCGGCCAGTGTCTGTGCTTCTGATACGACCCGGATCGTTGCCTCCCAGGTCAATGGCGCCGTTACGTTCAACAACCAGAATGGCTGTTCCCAGGTACCGCCTGACCAGCAGTTCACTATGGACGTAGAAGCCGGCTATGCTGCCAACCCGAACGTATACGGTACAGTTGTCGTTTCTCTGGGCTGCGAAAACTGTCAGATGGACCTGGTAGTAAAAGCTATCCAGGAACGGACGAATAAACCGCTCAAACAGGTCATCATCCAGGAAGAAGGCGGCACGCTGAAAGCCATCGATAAAGCCGTCCGCTATGCCAAGGAAATGGTACAGGAAGCCAGCATGATGCGCCGTGAAGAATGCGATATGAGCAAACTCATCGTCGGCACAGAATGCGGTGGTTCCGACCCGACATCGGGCCTGGCTGCCAATCCGACCATCGGTGAACTGAGCGACCGTCTCGTAGACCTCGGTGCTACGTCTATCCTGAGCGAAACGACGGAATTCATCGGTGCTGAACATATCCTCGCCCGCCGTGGTAAAGATGAAAAAGTAAAAGAACAGATCCTCGGCATCGTACATCGTTATGAACATGCCCTGCAGCTCGTCGGTGAAGAAGTACGCGAAGGCAATCCGAGCCCGGGCAATAAAGCCGGTGGTCTGACGACGCTGGAAGAAAAATCCCTGGGTTGCATCCATAAAGGCGGCCATCGTACGATTCAGGCTGTATATGACTATGGCAAACAAATCGATACGACAGGCCTCGTCATCATGGATACTCCGGGGAATGACCCCTCTTCTGTAGCCGGCATGGTAGCTGGCGGCTGCCAGGTAGTCGTATTCTCTACGGGCCGTGGCACACCGACAGGCAATCCTCTCGTACCGGTCATCAAGATTACAGGCAATAAACTGACATTCCAGAATATGGAAGACAATATCGACTACGATGCCAGTCCGGTTATCTATGGCAAAAAGACCATGGGTGAACAGGGTGATGAACTCCTGGCTATGACTATGGAAGTCGTCAATGGCAAACAATCTAAAGCAGAATCTCTGGGCTATACAGAAATGGCCATTGCCCGTGTCTGCAACTACGTTTAATCGTTATGGCATACAGGCGCAGCGGCTCTGGCAGTACGTCTGTATGCATTAACATCTTAAATTTTATGTTCCCAGGAGGAGTTTTGTCGCATGAGCAAATTCAAAGAACGTTTAAAAAATGGTGAAAAGCTCTTTGGGCCTTTTATCAACATGAACTATCCTGCTGTTGTAGAAGTAGCCGGTATGGCTGGCTTTGACTTCTGCATCATTGATAACGAACACGGTGAAATTCCCGTTGAAGGGACACTGGATATGATCCGTGCCTGCAAACTCGCTGGCATTCCCTCGATTGTCCGCGTATATGAAGGCAATCCGGAACTCATTGACAAAGCATTGGATCTCGGTGCCGATGGCGTGCAGATTCCGAACATTGGATCCAAAGAAGCGGCTGAAATCGCTGTCAGTGCTGCCAAATTTGCGCCGGAAGGAAGCCGTGGCTGCAACCGGTATGTCCGTGCGGGTAAATATGGTTCTATTGACAAAGCGGATTTCTTTGGTAAAGCGAATGACGAAACGGCTGTCATCCTTCAGGTTGAAGGTCAGGATGGCGTACAGGCTCTGCCCGATATTCTGAAAGTCAAAGGCTTTGATGTACTGTTTGTCGGCCCCTATGATTTATCTGCTTCTCTGGGGATTCCGGGACAGGTCAATCATCCGAAAGTCATTGCACAGATGGAAGAAATTATGCGTCAGGCTAAGGAAGTCGGTGTAGCCGTCGGGTTCTTCTGCGATGATGTGGCAACGGCTGTAGAATGGAAAAACCGCGGCGTTCAGTATGTTTCCTTCTCTTCCGATATTGGACAGCTCTATGAACGCTTCAAAGAAGCAGCTGATGGATTTGCTAAAGGCTGATTAGTTAAAACGTGCGGTAAAGAAAGGCACTGATATGTGCTTTTCTTTACCGTAAACTTTGTGAAATTTAGCACATTAAAGGAGTCGATTCACCTATGATGACAGGTAAGGAATATAAAGAAAGCTTGCGGAAACGCAATATCATCGTATACCTTCAGGGCAAACAGATTCCGGCCAAAGAATTGCCGGACCATCCCTTCATCCGTGGCCATGTCAATTCCGCTTCCGTAACGTATGACCTGGCCTTTGACCCGGCATATGAAAACCTGATGACGGCTACGTCCCATTTGACAGGCAAAAAAATCAACCGGTTCACCCACATCCATCAGAGCGTGGAAGACCTGGTCAAAAAAGTCAAGATGCTGCGCATGCTCTCCCTTAAAACTGGGACGTGCTATCAGCGCTGCGTCGGCTTTGATGCCATGAACGCCACCTATGGCACGACCTATGAAATGGACCAGAAATACGGCACGCACTATCATGAACGCTTCAAGAAATTCCTCGAATACATCCAGGATACGGACTTCATGGTAGCCGGTGCCATGACCGACCCGAAAGGTGACCGCAGCAAACGGCCGAGCCAGCAGAGCGACCCGGATCTCTTCGTCCACGTCGTCGAAAAGAATGACAAAGGCATCGTCATCCGCGGTGCTAAGGCCCATATGACGGGGATGGTCAACAGCCATGAAATGCTGATTATGCCGACTATGAGCCTGAAACCGGAAGATAAAGATTATGCTGTCTGCTGTGCCCTGCCGGTCGATGCACCGGGGGTACTGCACATCTTCGGGCGCCAGAGCAATGATGGCCGTAAACTGGAAGGAGATATCGATCAGGGCAATGCCAAGTACGGTATCGTCGGCGGCGAATGCCTGACGGTCCTGAATGACGTCTTCGTACCGTGGGAACGGGTCTTCATGTGCGGGGAAACGGACTTTGCCGGCATGCTGGTGACACGGTTTGCCAGCTACCACCGCCAGAACTACGGCGGCTGTAAGGGCGGCGTATCGGATATCGTCATCGGTGCGGCAGCAGCCATGGCCGATATGAACGGCTATGCCAAGGCCAGCCACATCAAATCGAAAATCAATGAAATGATCCATCTGACGGAAACACTGTATGCGTGCTCCATCGCCTGCTCGGCCGAAGGGGTACAGCTGCCGAGCGGCCAGTATTTCGTCAACATGCTGCTGGCGAACGTAAGCAAGCACAACGTCACGCGGTATATCTATGAAATCGACCGGCTGGCCCAGGATATTGCCGGCGGGTTCATCGCAACCCTTCCGAGCCAGGCAGACCTGGAAAGCCCGGAAGTCGGCAAATACGTAGAAAAATACTTCAAAGGCGTCGATGGCGTATCGACGGCAGACCGCATGCGGGTAGCCCGTCTGATTGAAGTCATGACAGGAGGCACGGCACTGGTAGAAAGCATGCACGGTGCCGGCAGCCCGCAGGCCCAGGAAGTTATGTACTCCAAACTGGCAAATCTGGAAGCGAAGAAGAAAGCAGCTCTCAAGATTGCCGGCGTAAAAGTAGAAGACTGAGGCGCTTATGATTGTCGGTGTGAAGTTCTGCGGTAATTGCAATCCCTTTATTGAAACACCCACACTGCTTAAAAAATTGATAGCAGCGGCACCGGACTTGGAATTCCGTATTATCAGCCGTACCCTGTCTCATTGGGATGTTACCCTTCTTCTCAATGCCTGCCCGGCAGGATGCCTGAAAGAGAAAGAATATGAGAATCCCGTCGTTGTCAGCGGACTGTCTGTGGAGCACTGGGACGTTGAAGCCGATGAACTGGTGCAAAAAGTTATGGCGGCCATCCGTCGCAAATTACCGGCAATATAAAACAGGTTCGGTGTACCTGTATGTAACGTAAAATTATACGAACAAAATGCATAATGCAACTTACCAATCCCAGATTCTGTTTTATACACAGGGTCTGGGATTTTTTCTTATTTCAGCGTGCAATCAAGAGTGTAAAAAAGACAATATAAAAAAAGCATAGATAAACAGAGTTCATTGCTTATTTATAAAGATTGAAAAAATATAAATTCTAAGTATTGACGCTAGGAAGATAAACCCGTATAATATACGTATAATTGATTCGCATATACGTTACACTTCTTATATATGAATAATGACATGTATGCAGAGATGAGATATGCACGAAAGTTTTTTCTTTTTAATTTAAAATGGGATACTAGTGTTATTAAAAACAGAAATCCATTTAAAAGTATTGTAGATACCACAGTGCAGTACAAAGCGGTTCAGCGTTTTCAGTTCTATAAGGAAAGCGGGGTGAATCCGAATCTGGTTTCGATGTTCTTTATTATTTTATTATAGGTTGTGAAATAAAGAACGCTGGATATACCTTTGTGATGCAGGTGACTATCGAACCCGTGTCTGACGGGCTCACTATAGAAGGTATGAATTTTAGTGGAGGTGGCTGTTTTGTCTAACGAATTAGCGATTGAAAAATCGTGTATGAAAAAAGCTTCAAGCCGGCTCTTGCCGTACTTGCTCTTTATGTTCCTGCTTTGTTATATTGACCGTACCAACTTAGGCTTTGCCGGTATCCAGATGTCTCCGGAATTAGGACTGACGGCTTCTACATTTGGCTTTGGTGCAGGCCTGTTCTTTATTGGTTACTTTATCTTCGAAGTTCCGTCCAACCTGTGCCTGGCTAAATTCGGTGCCCGCCGCTGGATTGCCCGTATCATGGTTACCTGGGGGGCTGTAGCAGCTCTCATGTGCATGATCAATGGTACGACGAGCTTCCTCGTCATGCGCTTTTTACTCGGTGCTTCCGAAGCCGGCTTCTATCCTGGCGTTACGTATTTCATCGGCGAATGGTTCCCGAACAAATATCGTGCAGCGGCGCTCTCCCGTTTCAATCTGGCACAGCCTGTTGCTCTCGTCGTTGGTTCTCTCGTTTCCGGGTTCCTGATCAGTGCTCTCGATGGCACCATGGGCTGGTCCGGCTGGCGCTGGCTCTTCCTCGTTGAAGGTATTCCGACCATATTCTTTGGTTTTGTAACTCTGTACTATCTGACGGATAAACCGGCTGATGCTAAATGGCTTACAGAAGAAGAACGTAACTGGCTCACCAACCGTATGGCTGAAGAAGCTGCGGCTATTAAAGGTGCAAATGCCGACTACTCTATCATGAAAGCTCTTACTCATCCGGCTGTTCTGGTCCTCGGTATTGCTTACTTCCTGGCTATCTGTGAAGGCGTATATGGTATTAACATGTGGATTCCGCAGATGCTTAAATCCTGGTCCAATTTGTCTTCCATGGAAATTGGCGTCATCGGTGCTCTTCCGTTCGTATGTGCTTTCTTCTCCGTCATTATCTTTGGTCATAGTTCCCAGGTTCGTCAGGAACGTAAATGGCATCTGACTGTCGCTCTCGGCATGGCTACTGTTGCTCTGTGCGCAAGCATGTTTGTCACAGGAACTATTCCTACTATGATTTGTGTCTGCGTAGGTGCTGCTGGTATGTTCGCTGCAATTCCGCTGTTCTGGACAATTCCTGCCCAGTTCCTCACCGGTACCGCTGCTGCAACGGGTATCGCCGTTATCAACTCTATTGGTAACCTTGGCGGCTTCTTCGGCCCGACAGCTGTTGGTATGGTTAAAGATGCTACAGGCGATTTCCACTATGGCCTGCTGCTCCTCGGTGTCTGCGTATTTGTAGGCCTCGTTCTCTGCCATGTTATGAACAATATCTATGGCAAAAAGGTTGACTACAGCAAGATTGAAAAATAAAAATTTCAATAATTCGCTGTATTGTAAGTAATAGCATTAAAGCAGCAACAAAATGGGGTAAGATACTCATTTTGTTGCTGCTTTTTAATTATGCAAATACACATAGGAATGTATATTTAGTATATAAAAAGTATATATATAAAATTATATTTTTTTTAAATGGATAGTGCGGAATAGTTTCGCCTATATAAAAATATGTTATTACACGGGAATTTATCTCAATATAGCGGCTTATACGCTAAAATCATAGATATTTGCCACGCGTTGCTTATTTATAAAGATTGCTAAAATATAAATTCTGACTCTTGACGCCCGGTGGGCAAATTTGTATAATGTTACATGTGTCTGATTCGCATATGCGTCATTCTGCTTATATATGAATTATGCGTGGCGACGATAAGATAGTTGTATTATGACGAAGAATGTGAAATATTTCATAAAGTTAATAATAACAGGGATACTAGTGTTATTAACTTCATAGAAGAATCAGACTGATTATGTGTAATATTTTGTAGATAACACAATGCAGTCAGATTGGCGCCTCATAAAAAGGAGGGAGTTTGCGTTTACGCTTTATGTTCTTCACTTAGCGTGATACTTGAGTGGAAAAAGGTGGCGCCAATTCAGATGTCGTTTAAACTGTTGCGTGTGATCGGACCCGTCGGCAGACGGGCTCAATATAAGATGTAAAGAATTTAGTGGAGGTGGCTATTTTGGCTTATTCAGCGGCTGTGGAAAAATCCTGTATGGATAAGTGTTCCCGCAGATTATTACCGTATCTGCTCTTTATGTTTTTACTTTGCTATATCGACCGTACGAACTTAGGGTTCGCAGGCATCCAGATGTCCCCGGAACTGGGATTGACGGCTTCGACGTTCGGTTTTGGTGCAGGTCTGTTCTTTATCGGTTATTTTATTTTCGAAGTTCCGTCCAACCTGTGTCTGGCTAAATTTGGTGCCCGCCGGTGGATTGCCCGTATCATGGTAACCTGGGGTGCTGTAGCAACACTCATGTGCATGATCAACGGTACGACGAGCTTCCTCGTCATGCGTTTCCTGCTCGGCGCATCGGAAGCCGGTTTCTATCCAGGCGTTATTTATTTCATCGGCGAATGGTTCCCGAACAAATACCGTGCAAAGGCTCTTTCCCGGTTCAACATGGCCCAGCCCTGCGCACTGATTCTCGGTTCCATCATTTCCGGGTATCTGATCAGCGCACTCGATGGCGCTATGGGATATTCGGGCTGGCGCTGGCTGTTCTTCGTCGAAGGGATTCCTACGGTCCTCTTTGGCATCGTAACGCTGTACTATCTGACAGACAAACCGGCAGACGCAACGTGGTTGACGAATGAAGAACGGGAATGGCTGACGAATGAAATGGCAACAGAAGCAGCTGCCATCAAAGGGGCTAATGAAGATTATTCTATCATGAAAGCCCTCACGCATCCGTCCGTACTGTTCCTTGGCGTAGCATACTTCCTGGTTGTCTGCGAAGGCACGTATGGTATCAACATGTGGATTCCGCAGATGCTCAAACAGTGGTCCAACATGAGCACGACAGAAATCGGCTTCATCGGAGCCCTGCCGTTCCTGTGCGCACTGATTTCGGTATACATCTTTGGATGGAGCTCGCAGAAACATCAGGAAAGCAAATGGCATCTGAACGTAGCTGTACTGATGGCATCGATTTCCCTGGTTGCCGCTATGTTTGTTGAAAGCACGGTAGCAACTATGATCTGCCTGTGCATCGGCGCAGCCGGCATCTTTGCCTGCACACCGCTGTTCTGGACGATTCCTGCCCAGTTCCTCACAGGTACAGCAGCTGCAACGGGTATCGCTGTTATCAACTCCATCGGCAACCTGGGCGGTTTCTTCGGACCGACGGCTGTCGGCATGGTAAAGGATGCGACGGGCGATTTCCGTTATGGCCTGTTACTCCTGGGCGTCTCCGTATTCATCGGTGGTATCATGTGCTTCTACATGAACAACCGGTATCAGGGTAAAGTAAACTTTGATAAAGCTCATGAAGACGCAAGCAAATTAGACTGATTCGCAGTCTGTAATCTGTGGTATACAACAAAAAGTCCTTGCTTTCCAGATAGGGAAGGCAGGGACTTTTGTTATTTTTATCACAATCCAAGGATGAAGGCAATAATACAAATATGGATGTCAAAATATTACAAACCAACAGCATAGCATTTGTGATATTCTAATTGCAGATAGAACATATTCGTTTTCCGGATAAAATAATTTATCCTTGATAAAAGTTGATAACACGGGCGGTTTATAACAGAGCTGATTCATGAAAAGGAGGAAAGAGATAGTTCAAAGCAAGATTTTTAATGCATCGGTTGAAAATCACCAGTCTTTGTTTTGTACTGCAGCGTGTAATCGGACCCGTCGGCAGACGGGCTCAATATAAGATGTAAAGAATTTAGTGGAGGTGGCTATTTTGGCTTATTCAGCGGCTGTGGAAAAATCCTGTATGGATAAGTGTTCCCGCAGATTATTACCGTATCTGCTCTTTATGTTTTTACTTTGCTATATCGACCGTACGAACTTAGGGTTCGCAGGCATCCAGATGTCCCCGGAACTGGGATTGACGGCTTCGACGTTCGGTTTTGGTGCAGGTCTGTTCTTTATCGGTTATTTTATTTTCGAAGTTCCGTCCAACCTGTGTCTGGCTAAATTTGGTGCCCGCCGGTGGATTGCCCGTATCATGGTAACCTGGGGTGCTGTAGCAACACTCATGTGCATGATCAACGGTACGACGAGCTTCCTCGTCATGCGTTTCCTGCTCGGCGCATCGGAAGCCGGTTTCTATCCAGGCGTTATTTATTTCATCGGCGAATGGTTCCCGAACAAATACCGTGCAAAGGCTCTTTCCCGGTTCAACATGGCCCAGCCCTGCGCACTGATTCTCGGTTCCATCATTTCCGGGTATCTGATCAGCGCACTCGATGGCGCTATGGGATATTCGGGCTGGCGCTGGCTGTTCTTCGTCGAAGGGATTCCTACGGTCCTCTTTGGCATCGTAACGCTGTACTATCTGACAGACAAACCGGCAGACGCAACGTGGTTGACGAATGAAGAACGGGAATGGCTGACGAATGAAATGGCAACAGAAGCAGCTGCCATCAAAGGGGCTAATGAAGATTATTCTATCATGAAAGCCCTCACGCATCCGTCCGTACTGTTCCTTGGCGTAGCATACTTCCTGGTTGTCTGCGAAGGCACGTATGGTATCAACATGTGGATTCCGCAGATGCTCAAACAGTGGTCCAACATGAGCACGACGGAAATCGGCTTTATTGGAGCACTGCCGTTCCTCTGCGCACTCATTTCAGTATACATTTTTGGCTGGAGCTCGCAGAAGCACCAGGAAAGCAAATGGCATCTGAATGTGGCTGTTTTGATGGCATCGATTTCTCTGGTTGCTGCAATGTTTGTTGAAAGTACATTCGCTACGATGGTTTGCCTGTGCATCGGCGCAGCAGGAATCTTTGCCTGCACACCGCTGTTCTGGACGATTCCGGCCCAGTTCCTCACAGGTACAGCTGCTGCAACGGGTATTGCCGTTATCAACTCTATCGGTAACCTCGGTGGTTTCTTCGGACCGACGGCTGTCGGCATGGTAAAAGATGCGACAGGCGATTTCCGTTATGGCCTGTTACTCCTTGGTGTATCCGTATTCATCGGCGGTATCATGTGCTTCTACATGAACAACCGTTACCAGGGTAAGGTAAACTTCGAAAAAGCACACGAAGATGCCAGCAAGTTAGACTGATTGTAATTCATGTATCTATGATGAAAAGTCCTTGTTTTTCCAGATAGGGGGAACAAGGACTTTTGTTATTTTAATCACGAACTACAGGGAAAAGGCAAGAATACTAACACAGATGTCAAAAAATTGCTAACGAAATGAAGATAGTTTGTAGTATGCTAATACAAGATAAGTTAAATCTCATCATTAGATGATGGTACATGCAGAGTATTGAAATGGTTCTGCATCATTTTTTTAGGAGAGGTGTCAATAGAATGGAAAAAGTGTTTAAGACTATGGATGGCAATACGGCAGCTGCGTATGTGGCATATGCATTCACAGAAGTAGCATCTGTATTCCCTATCACACCATCGTCCCCGATGGCGGAACACATTGACGAATGGGCTGCACAAGGCCGTAAAAATTTATTCGGTCATACTGTTAAAATGCAGGAAATGCAGTCTGAAGGCGGTGCCGTAGCTGCTATGCATGGCGCATTACAGTGTGGGGCACTGGCTAACACGTTTACGTCTTCCCAGGGCCTGATGCTGATGATTCCGAGCATGTTTAAAATTGCTGGTGAATTGCTCCCCGGCGTTTTCCATGTTGCATCTCGTACGGTTGCTTCGCATGCACTGACTATTTTTGCGGAACATAACGATGTCATGACCACCCGCAGCACCGGGATTGCCATGCTGGCTGAATCGAGTGTACAGGAAGTCATGGATTTGTCTGCCGTTGCTCATGCTGCTGCTATTTCCAGCCGGGTTCCTTTTATGAACTTCTTTGACGGTTTCCGTACGTCTCATGAAATTCAGAAAATTGAAGTCATTGATTACAAAGACCTGGAAAAATTCCTTGATAAAGATGCACTGCTTGCCTTCCGTCAGCGCGCACTGAACCCGGATAATCCGGTTTGGCGTGGCGCCTGTGAAACCGGTGACATTTATATGCAGCATCTTGAATCGCGTAATAAATTCTATGATGTCATTCCCGATATGGTAGAAGAATACATGAAAAAGGTACAGGAAATCACTGGCCGCGAATACCATCTCTTTAATTATACCGGCGCGCCCGATGCGGAAGATGTCATCGTTATCATGGGTAGTGGTGCTGAAGTTACAGAAGAAGCTGTACGTCACCTCGTCGCGCAGGGCCGCAAGGTTGGATGCATCAATATCCATCTGTTCCGTCCGTGGTCGGAAAAACATTTCCTGGCTGCATTACCGGAAACAGTAAAACGGATAGCCGTTCTTGACCGTTCGAAAGAACCGGGTGCTAATGGCGATCCTGTATACCTTAGCGTAGCTGCCAGCTTTGCAACGGCCGCCAATGCTCCGCAGGTATATGCCGGACGCTTTGGCCTGGGCGGAAAAGAATATTTGCCGGCTGATGTCGTAGCTGTATTCGATAATCTTGCAAAAGAAACTCCGAAAAATCACTTTGTCGTCGGCATCGTCGATGATGTTACGAATCTTTCGCTGGAACGCACGAGTGATCTGAATCTGGGACAGGAAGGACTGCATGCCTGCAAATTCTGGGGATTCGGTTCTGATGGTACCGTCGGCGCTAATAAATCGGCTATTAAGATTATTGGTGATAATACCGATTTGTATGCTCAGGGATATTTTGCGTATGACTCGAAAAAATCTGGCGGTGTTACCGTATCCCACCTCCGCTTTGGTAAAGAACCAATCCGTATGCCGTATCTGGTTCATCAGGCAGATTTCATTGCATGCCATCGTCAGTCCTATGTTCATAGCTTCGATCTGCTTCAGGGCATTAAAGATGGAGGCACATTCCTTCTGAATTGCACCTGGTCGAAAGAAGAATTAGAAGAAAAATTACCGGCTTCTTTGAAACGCAGCATTGCCCGGAACCACGTCAAATTCTATATTCTCGACGCTGTTGGTATCGCCCGCAAGATTGGTCTGGGTGGCCGTATCAATATGGTCATGCAGTCTGCATTCTTTAAACTGGCCAATGTAATTCCTCTGGACCTGGCTATCAGCAAGCTGAAAGATTCTGTTGTTACTTCGTATGGCAAAAAAGGCCAGCATGTTGTGGACATGAACTGGGCAGCTATTGATGCCGGCGTTAAGGCCATCGTTCCTGTAGATTATCCTGCTTCCTGGGCGGATGCTGTGGATGCTCCGGCAGAACCGGTAAAACACAGTAAGTTCTTCGAACAGTTTGCAGCTCCGATGGAAGCCCTTCAGGGCGACACCTTCCCCGTTTCCATTTATGACGGCTGGGAAGATGGTACGTATCCTCTGGATACAGCAAAAGAAGAAAAACGTGGCGCTTCTGTCTTTGTTCCTAAATGGGATGTGACAAAATGCGTCCAGTGCAATAAGTGTTCCTTCGTTTGTCCGCACGCTGCTATCCGTCCCTTCCTGACGACGGCAGAAGAAGCTGAAAAGGCTCCGGAAGGCTTAACATACAAAGAAACATTAGGTGCAAAAGAATATAACTTCACAATCGCTATTTCGGTAAAAGACTGCCTGGGCTGCACGTCCTGCGTCAAAGTCTGCCCGGCAGGCGCCCTGGAAATGGCCGACTTCGATGATGAAGAATACAAAGCCAAGCTTTGGGATTATCTTGTGGACCTTCCGCAGAAGAAGAATTTCATGGACAAGAAGACTGTCAAAGGTTCGCAGTTTGAAATGCCGTACCTCGAATTTACCGGTGCTTGTGCTGGTTGTGCGGAAACTCCGTATGCCAAGGTTATTACACAGCTCTATGGCGACCGCATGATCATAGCCAATGCTCACGGCTGCTCCAATGTCTGGGGCGGCAGCGCACCGACACAGGGCTATAAGATAAATCAGCAGGGCCATGGCCCTGCATGGGGAAATTCCCTCTTTGAAGATAATGCCGAATATGGCTTCGGCTTCTTCCTCGGCGACCGCAGCAACCGGGAACTCCTGAAAGGCTACGTCGATGATGCCAAAGAAGTTGCTTCTCCCGAACTTCGCGCCATCCTGCAGGATTGGGAAGATAATATGGAAGTAGCAGAAGGCACGCGTAAGCGGTCTGATGCTGTCATTGCTGCCCTGGAAAAAGAAAAAGACGGCAAGTTTGAACTGGAACGCGTTTACAGCATGAAGCAGTACCTGATCAAACGCAGCACATGGATTTTTGGTGGTGACGGCTGGGCTTATGATATCGGCTATGGTGGTCTTGATCATGTCCTGGCACTGGATGAAAATGTCAACGTATTTATCTTCGATACGGAAGTATATTCTAATACAGGTGGTCAGCCATCCAAAGCTACGCCGACCGCAGCAGTAGGAAAATTTGCAACCATGGGCAAACGTACGAAGAAAAAAGACCTCGGCATGATGTGCATGAGCTACGGCTATATTTATGTAGCACAGGTCGCTATGGGCGCAGATCCGAATCAGTTCATGAAAGCTATCACAGAAGCTGAAGCCTACAATGGTCCTTCCATCATCATCGGCTATGCACCGTGCATCAACCACGGCCTGAAAGCCGGCCAGGGCAGCAGCCAGCTGGAACAGAAACGGGCCGTCGATGCCGGATATTGGCAGCTGTACCGCTATAATCCGGATCTTCTGGATCAGGGCAAGAATCCGTTCAGCCTGGATTCCAAAGAACCGAAAGCCAATTTCCGTGATTTCCTTATGGGTGAAGTACGGTTTGCTTCTCTGCAGAAGGTGGATCCCGATCAGGCTGAAGCGTTGTACAAGAAGACGGAAAAAGACGCTAAAGACCGTTATGAAAGCTATGTACGCACAAAAGAAGCGTTCGATTGGCAGTTAAATAATAAATAAATATAGTTCTGTCACATCTGCAGAGAGTATACTCTGATTAGATGACGATTGCATTGCAGATTGTAGTTCCTGCCGGTATTTTCATTTCTCCCTTTCCCCGGCAGGGACGAATTCTGCTTTTTTTAGACAGAATATATGACTAAAACACATAATAAAAATCCTGAAAAGTAGATAGGAGTTCATCATGACTCAATACAATCCTGTAACCGATGATATAATGAAAGCTTTGAAACACATTGTGGGAGACCGTTTTGCGTCGAATAATCCCGATAAATTAGTGGCGTATAAAACGGACCAGGAAGAAAATGTGATCTTTCAGCACATGCCGGAAGCCGTGGTGTATCCGGAAACGACGGAACAAGTTGCTGAAATCATGAAGCTGGCGAATGAAAAGCGCATCCCTGTTACGCCACGCAGCGGTGGTACCGGTCTTGCCGGCGGAGCAATTCCCGTCCGTGGTGGTATCGTCCTGGTTTTTGACCGCATGAATAAAATTCTTGAACTGGACCCGGAAAATCTCTATGTCCGCGTACAGGCCGGGACTCCCACGTTGGAAATCCAGAATGCGGCCAAAGCACATGGACTTTTATATGCCGGGGATCCCTGCAGTACCGATGCCGGTTGTGAAATCGGTGGCAATATTTCTACGAATGCCGGTGGAAATAAAGCCGTCCGTTTCGGCACGACGCGGAATCAGGTATATTCGCTCCGGTGCGTTACAGCCCAGGGAGAAATCATGGACGTAGGCGCCCGGTTAAAAAAACAGAGTACGGGCTATGCATTGGAACAACTGATTATTGGCTCTGAAGGGACTTTGGCTATCGTTACCGAAGCGACGCTGAAATTACAGGCCTTGCCACAAAACACCATCGATATGCTGGCTATTTTTAATGATGTAGATAAGGCATTGAAATTGCCAAATAAAATATTAAAAGCCGGCATTAATCCCATTTCGTTGGAACTTATGGATACGAATTGTATTCAGTTGTGCAAAAAAAATCTGGAAATCGATCTCCCTCACGCCGATGAAAAAGGTGTAACCTATGTCATTATTACCATTGACGGGCTTACGGCAGATGAAGCGGACGAAAAAATGGAAAAAATAGCAGACATCTGCGATGAGGTCGGTGTGGTAGATATGCTTATGGCGGACCAGGACCGTATCTGGAGAGCAAGAAGAGATATTGCTGAAGCAACCCGTATTGAAAGTCTTGTCTTCTATGCAGAAGATATTGTCGTTCCTGTCGATAAAATCAGTGATCTGATGAAAAAATTGACGGAACTGGAGGCGACATACGGAATTCGCACGATGACAGCAGCTCATATCGGGGATGGAAATATTCATGTCCATGCCATGCAGTGCGATACTCCCGATGAGGTATGGAACAGCAAACTGGACGATTTCCATGCAGATCTCTATGGGTATGTATACCAGTTAGGAGGACGCCTTTCGGGAGAACACGGCATCGGTTCCAAAAAAATCAGGGAAATGGAAATGTTTACCCCAAAAGTTCCGCTTCAGTATATGCGGGCAATAAAGAAAGTATTCGACCCCCAAAACATATTGAACCCAGGAAAAATATTTACGGTCGAAGAATAAGTTATCCAGCATATTCTTCTTTTTACGATTAACGTAACCGCCTTTGCTATCTTCATTTCTAACAGAGCAATAAAATTAAAGTAGAAGTCAAGATATTATGGAGAAAAAAACAGATAACATGGTATCCTTTTAACAAAGGTATTCAGAAATCGGATGTAACAAATGCAATTTTTTATATGCAGAACGTACCGGGTCCGTGAGTACTATGAAATGATTAAGTATGTGAAATTTATCATTTAAAGGAGACTTGTAAAAAATGAGAAGCGAAATTACGACAAAAGGCATTGAACGCGCTACCCATCGTGCACTGTATTATTCCATGGGCTTCCTTCCGGAAGATTTGGAAAAACCAATCGTAGCAGTTGTAAATACCCAGAACGAATCCATGCCGGGACATGTTCATCTGGATACGATTGCCAAAGCCGTTAAGGAAGGTATTATTGCCGCAGGAGGTACGCCGGTAGAATTTCCGACCATTGCCATTTGTGACGGTATTGCCCAGGGCCATTTTGGCATGCATTATCCCCTGGCCAGCCGTGAACTGATTGCTGACTCTGTTGAATGTATGATGAACGCTCATCAGTACGATGCAATGGTTATGATTTCCAACTGTGATAAAATTACTCCGGGGATGCTCCTGGCTGCAGTACGGCTGAACGTACCGGCTATCCTGATCAGCGGCGGTACGATGGCAACGGGATGCATTGATGGTAAAAAAATCAATTATACAGATCTGATGGCCGATCAGGGCGATGTCGTCCGCGGTATCATCACGCGGGAAGAATTATCCCGTCGTGAACAGGTAGCCCTTCCGGGATGTGGTGCATGTAACCTGCTTGGCACAGGCAATACGATGAACTATATGACGGAAGCTCTGGGCATGTGCCTGCCTGGTTCAGATAATCTGGCTGCAACCGGTCAGCGGCTGGCACTGGCTAAACGGACGGGCATGAAAATCATGGAACTTCTTGAAAAAAATATCCTGCCCCGTCAGATTGTTACGAAAGAAGCCATTGAAAATGCCATTACCCTCGATATGGCAATCGGCGGCTCTACCAATACAGTGCTCCATCTGACAGCACTGGCTCATGCTGCAGGCATTGATTTTGATATTAATACATTCAATGAACTGGCAGAAAAGGTTCCTCATCTCGTAAAAATCAGACCGGCTACTAATGGATGTTACCCGGCTGATTTTCATTATGCTGGCGGCGTAAAGGCTGTCATGAAAGAATTGGATGACCTGGGCCTGATTCATGGTGATTGCCTGACAGTAACGACAGCAACAATGAAGGAAAATATAGCTGATGGAAAAATTATTGATGATACAATAATTCGTGATATTGACCATGCGTACTCTAAGACGGGTGGCCTGGAAGTCCTTTATGGCAGCCTGGCTCCTGCAGGAGCTGTTTGCAAAAAAGCGGCAGTTGCACCGGAAATGATGCATCATCAGGGTCCTGCCCGCGTGTTCAATCAGGAAGAAGAAGCCGTAAAAGCTATTTATGGCGGCCAGATTAATCCGGGCGATATCGTCGTCGTCCGTTACGAAGGCCCGAAAGGCGGCCCGGGTATGCGCGAAATGCTGACGGCTACGGCTGCTATCGTTGGGATGGGTCTTTCCAAAGAAGTAGGTCTGGTTACAGATGGCCGCTTCTCTGGTGCTACTTCCGGTGCCTGTGTAGGCCACGTATCTCCCGAAGCGGCAGAAGGTGGTCCTATCGCCCTCGTAGAAGAAGGGGACATCATTGAAATTGATCTGAATACACGCCGGGTAGAATTACACGTACCGGAAGAAGAACTTCAGCGCCGTAAAGCTGCCTGGAAACGGCCGGAACAGGATTATCTGCAGAAGGGCAGTTATCTCGACCGGTATTCCAAACTGGTCACATCGGCTATGGAAGGTGCCGTATTTAAGGACTAATCGTTTCATCAGTACACAAAATAAGGAGTGAATCCCATGGTAATGCATAGAGAGTTTGTAGCAGAAAGAGCCTATGAAGATATTGAACTGGGGGAAACCGCCAGCATCACGAAAATGATCAGTGAAGCAGATGTTGTAAATTTTGCAGGCATCATCGGCGACTTTAACCCGCTCCATGTGAATCCGGTCTATGCCAAGGACAGCATGTTCGGCGAACGGATTTGCCATGGCATGCTGACAGCATCGTTTATTTCGACTCTCGTCGGCTGTGGCATTCCCGGCCGGAATGGCCTGTATTTATCGCAGGAAGTGAAATTCGTAAAACCTGTAAAAATTGGCGATACCATTACAGCTACTGCTGAAGTTATCGAAAAAATAGATGCGAAATGCAGAATTGTTATGCACACTGTCATCAAGAACCAGCGCGATGAAGTCGTCGTAGACGGCAAAGCGGTAGTCATGGTTATGAAGAAAAAACAGTAATACTGTCCTTTCTTTTCCATAACATACATTTTGATTTATATTGATGGAGGTTTGAATATGTCATTTTTGAATGAAGAACAGGCAGATTTGATTAAAGTAGTAGCAGATTTTGCTAAAAAGGAAATCGCTCCTAACGCAGCACATTATGATGAAACAGAAGAATTTCCTTGGGATGATATTCACAAAATGGCTGAATTAGGCCTCATGGGAATGCCTGTACCGGAAAGCCTGGGAGGCGCTGAAACCGATACGGTAACCTATGTTGCAGCTATTGAAGAAATTGCCAAAGCAGATGCGGCTATGGGCGGCATCATGGCAATTCATACATCGACGGGTATTATGCCGATTCTCATGAACGGCACGGAAGAACAGAAAAAGAAATATATTCCTGATCTTGCTACGGGCAAAAAAGTCGGCGCCTTTGCCCTTACGGAACCGAATGCCGGTTCTGATGCAGCTGGTGTTCAGACGACAGCCGTTCTCGATGGTGATGAATATGTATTGAATGGCAGCAAATGCTTTATCAGTAATGGTGGCGAAGCAGAAGTTTATACGGTCCTGGCAAGCACTGACAAGAGTAAAGGTACAAAAGGTATTTCCGCTTTCATCGTAGAAAAAGGAACACCGGGCTTTACCTTTGGCAAAAAGGAACACAAACTGGGCATCCGCGCTTCGGCTACACGGGAACTGGTATTCCAGGATTGCCGGATTCCGAAAGAAAATCTTCTCGGCGTTGAAGGCAAAGGTTTCTCCGGTGCAATGGCCGTCCTGGATGGCGCCCGTATTGGTATTGCTTCCCAGGCCGTCGGCATTGCACAGGCTGCTTATGAAGCGGCTCTGGAATATTCCAAGGTCCGCATCCAGTTTGGCAAACCGATTGCAAAACAGCAGGCTATCAGCTTCATGCTCGCTGATATGGCTATCCAGATTGAAGCATCCCGCCAGCTGGTACGCCATGCTGCAGAATTAAAAGATGCAGGCAGACCGTTTGCAAAAGAAGCGGCTATGGCTAAAACAATGGCATCCGATACGGCTGTAAAGGTTGCTCTGGACGCTGTACAGGTTCTTGGCGGCTACGGCTATACGCGCGAATATCCGGTAGAACGGTATCTGCGTGATGCCAAGATTACACAGATTTACGAAGGCACAAACCAGATTCAGCGCCTCGTTATTTCCCGTGCTATCCTCGGCAGATTCTGATTGATTACCATAACTGGTTAAAAGAATAAAGAAAGGCTCAGAGAGACAAATGGCAATGGCTGTTTGTACTGTCTGGGCCTTTTTATTTTGGTCAGCGCTGCTATTACATACGTTGTGCAGCCAGTTCATGAATAACCAGTATTCAAACCGATCCTATATGACATATAAACGACTGGATTACGGCATTATTGTGAAAAAAAGTAATATATTGTAAACTGCTATTCCTTGTCAGTACGGAGTTATATCTTGAAATTTGTCATTAAACTGATAAAATTGATATTACATATAAAAATGTTTTTATTACTTGGTAACGTTCGTAATAGAAATATACGTTACGATAGTTTCTACAGCATGGAAAACGATTGTACCGGGAGAACGAATATGACAAGAAAAACCATAAACTACATTAAAGATTTTTATGGCGTAGATGTTATCCGCGATGTTGTCCGGGATTGGGGAGAACAGCACTGGCTCCAGCTTGAACCGGACAGGACAAAGAACCAGCCCATTGTTTCTGTGGCCACTATTTATCCCCGCAAAGGGCAGCCATATCATGGTCACTTTGGATATCATGAAATTATAATTGGTATAAGTGGACAGTGTACCCATTGGTGTAATGACCGCGAAATAGTATTGACGAAAGGCAAAATCGGACATATAAGCAACGATTGCAATCATCGTTTTGTCAATACAACCGATGAACCCGCTTCCTTTATCAGTATCATCTATTCGGATATAACAAAACCGCTGGAAGAAAGCGAATATTTGGATCATATCGACATTGATATCATGGCAAAAAAACTGAATCTGAATCAGCTTATTTCTAATTTTGCCGATTTAGTCCATATGAAGTGTTTCCTTTTGTATCCCACGGGCCAGGTGTATGGCAGTCAGAAGGATCTTCCTGATTTATGTAAATATTGTATAGAACATAAACAAGGAGACTGTCTGTTGCACAAGAAAACGCAACAACCGCAATTGGGTACATTCCAATGTCATTTTGGCGTGGCAGTCAATCAACTCCCCGTTCTCGTGAAAGGTGTACCCCTGGGATATCTCATTTGCGGCTTTGGCAGACTGTCAGATATTCCCGATCAGGAATTATTGCATACGATGCGGGATGAAATGCAGGCTGCGTACGATACGCTGCCTTTGTTATCACCCAATCATCTTATTTCTATAGCCAGAGATTTATCGCTGCTGACAAATGATTTTATCGATCTCTTTTTGAATTCACAAAGAGAAGATGAACTGAAAACGTATAAAAATGACCTGAACCGTGAACGGGAAGCCCAAAGCCGTCTGGAAACGCTTTTAAATAGGACGCAATTAAAATTCCTGGAATCCCAGATTAATGTTCATTTTCTATTCAATACGCTGAATACGATTGCCCAGCAGGCTTATCTGGAAGGCGCCGATACGGTTGCGTCGCTGACCTATGCATTATCTAACCTTTTACGTCTCAGTCTGGGGAAAGAAGAAGCACAAGTAACGATTCAGGAAGAACTCAATTATATACGGGACTATTTGTATATTCAGAATACGCGCTTCCCCAATAAATTTAAGGCGGAAATTCATGTGGACCCGAAAATCATGGGAGTCAGGATACCGTTGATGAGTCTTATGGTATTGGTGGAAAATGCTATTTTACATGGTTTTCAAAATATCGATTATCCGGGAAAGCTGATTATATCAGGCAATATAGAAGGAGATCATATCCTTCTGCAGGTGGAAGACAACGGATGCGGCATTTCGCCTGAACTGTCTGATATGGTCCGGAAGCTGCCTGAGACTGACGATATTAAAATACATCTCAGTGGTATTGGATTAAAAAATATCTATTTGCGGCTTAAGCTGTTTTTTAAAGGGAATTTCACGTTATTGCTGGATCCATTGCCCGATAAAGGAACGTTAGCAACGCTAACGATTCCAAAGACATACTAAGAGAGCGATAAACTGGAGGGAATGAGATGTATAATCTCGTCATAGCCGATGATGAACAATTAGTATTTCAATACATACAGGCTGTAATAGAAAAAAACCATCTGCCCTTGCATATTTGCGGTACGGCAAGTAATGGGAAAGAAGCTTTGCGATTGGTACAAATATATCAGCCTGAATTCGTTATGCTGGATATTAATATGCCTGAAATTAATGGATTGGACGTTGCCGAGAAAATACGCGAAGCCAATCCAGACACATTTATTTATATTCTGACGGCGTACAAAGAATTCGAATATGCTCACCGGGCTATGCATGCGAGAGTGACCGATTATCTGGTAAAGCCAATAAAACCGCATGACCTGGTCCGAATATTAAAAGCAGGCATCGGACAGGCCCTGAAGATGCGGATTGATAAGACTCATCTGGAACAGGTAGAAAAGAAATTAGAAGAACAATATCCTGTCGTTATCAAGGAACAATTGGCGGAATTATTGCGGATTGGAAGCCGCGACGAAAAAGTATTGCCTTTATTGTGTTCGTTATCGCACCGGAAGAATTTTAAACCTATCGCAGTATGCGCAATAGGGGGCTGGCATGATAATGAAAATGGAAACAGCGTTCCTGTGCGTATTCATGGAGGCGCCTTCAGAAAATTGCGTGAGTATGCGGTCATAATCCGTAAGGGCGATTTACAGGTCTGTATTTTTGATCGATGGAACAGCCAGATCCGATGTATGCTGCAGTCAATGATTGAAACATATGAAACAGATTATAATGTTTCCCTGTCTGCTGTGGTGTACATGAAACACGAAGAGATGCTCAGCTTTATTTATAAACGGGCCGTTGAAAATTGTTACATTGGCATGTTCTGGCAGTTAAAGCGTTTTATTATTTTAGGAGCGTGCAAGACAAAAACCATCGCTGACAATTCCCAGTTAGATTTGACCCATACATATGAACAGTTTCAGCAATTTTTACTGGATAATGACCTGTCATCAGGGAAAAAATTCATTTGTGACATATTTCAGGAAATGCAACGGCTGGAATATCCGCGTAATCTGCTCCTTGTTAATATCATCAGGTTTGGATGTGATTTATTAGACAGATATGGACGAAACGTCCTTAGTGATGAAGAAGTCATCCGTGCTAAAAAGAAGTATATTTCTGACATCAACAACACACTCAGTGCGCAAGCTGCCCTGACACATGTGAATAATCTCATTGATATGCTGACATATGACATGGTTTCTACACAGAACAATGCAGATAAGGTTGTTGAATCTGTTCTGGAGTATATCGAGGCTAACTATGATAAAGAATTGACGCTGGATCAGATAACGAAAGAATATTTTGTCAGTAAAGGATATTTCTGCCGCGTTTTTAAAAAATATACGGGTAAGCGGTTCGTATCCTATCTGACAGAAGTACGGATGAAAAAGGCAAGAGAACTTTTAAGCAGTGGGAAGTACACCATTACAGAAGTGGCAGGCAGGATTGGCTTCAAGGATGCCAGTTATTTTAGTACTGTTTTCAGAAAGTTTTATTCCTGTTCTCCCAGTGATGTTCTTCCGCAGAACAAGATGAAAGAAACTAGTGCGGCCTCATCAAAAGAAGATTTTTGATATAGAAGTAAATATATTCCTGGTGTATTTTCTTTTAACAGTGTATAATTCCAACTAATCAGATATACATGGAGGAACAATTGTGGTTGGATTTGGTACGTTGCTGAATATGGTAGGAATTATTGCAGGTGGCGGTCTGGGCCTGACTATCGGAAACCGGATTTCCGAGGCCTACAGACAAATGGTGATGGTAGCGTGCGGCATCTGCCTGATTTTTATTGGTGCGGCAGGTGTCCTGGCAGAAATGCTGGTCTTTAAGGACGGGCGCCTGGTATCGACAGGGGCTGTAACCTTGCTCGTCTGCATGTCTGCAGGCAGTTTTTTGGGAGAATTGATTAATATTGAAGGACGGGTATTACGATTAGGGACATGGCTCCGGGCACATTGTGGAAATCGCGATGATGCACGATTCATCAATGCCTTTGTATCGGCATCTTTAATGGTCAGTATTGGTTCGCTGGCCGTTATGGGGCCTTTATCCGAGAGCATCTATGGAGATAGTTCCCTGCTGATTACCAAAACGGTAATCGATTTTTTAACCATCATGGTCATTACTATCCCGAATGGCAAGGGCTGTTTGTTTGCAGCCATTCCCATGGGTATCATACAGGGATTGATTACGCTGATAGGATTATGGTTTAAAGCTGCTGCGTCTGCGGCCATATTATCTAATATTGTGTTAACTGGATCGGTCATGATTTTTTGTGTTGGATTAAATCTGGCCTTTGATAAACAAATACGTGTTTCTAATATGTTTCCGGCAATTGGGATAGGTATTTTATATGCCTGTATTCCCTGGTAAGAACAAAGCCCTCGCGTTTTTTAGCGTGAGGACTTTTCTTTATTTTACAGGTGTTACTGGTTTTCATAATCTGTCAGTATATAATGCTTCATTTGCATATCGTATTGACAAATAAGTCATAATGAACTAACATGTTAGTATCCAATGATATATATCACATCGGGGATAATATACTTGTGACATGTATTATTTTGTGAGAACGGATGGTTTGTCAATCGTTCTATTTTAAACGGGGAGGGCTGACTTATGCCTAAATACAACAAAGTAACACCTGAACTGATTCAAAAACTGCTTGATTTACTTGGAAAGCACAATATGACGACAGATTCGGAAAAACTGGATGTCTATAAGACGGATGAAGAAACTAATCCGGCCTATTTCCATACGCCGGAGGTCGTTGTTTTCCCGGAAACGACGGAACAAGTAGCTGCTATTATGAAACTGGCCAATGAATACATGGTTCCTGTAACGCCTCGTGGCGGCGGCAGCAGTCTGGCCTGCCAGGCAATTCCTGTGTACAATGGCATTGTTCTCTGCCTGGAAAAGATGAATAAAGTCATTGAAGTCAATAAAGATGCACTGTATATGATTGTCGAAGCCGGTGCTGTTACGACTGCCGTACAGGCTGCAGCAAAAGAAGCTGGTCTGTATTACGCCGGAGACCCCAGCTCGAAAGCATCCAGTGAAATCGGTGGTAACGTCGCTACCAACGCCGGCGGCAGCCGCGTTGTAAAATACGGGACGACCCGCGACCAGGTGTACTGGGCTGAAATCGTAACGCCGACAGGTGAAATTACCCAGGTTGGCAAACGGCTGCAGAAGAATACCACCGGGTATGCTTTGGAAAAACTCATCTGCGGCAGTGAAGGTACGCTGGGCATTATTACTAAATTGTGCTTGAAACTCCGCCCCATTGCTCCGTATCATTTCGATATGGTTGCTATCTTTACGGATGAAACAAAAGCACTGGCCGTACCGAACCAGCTCCTGATGGCAGGTGTCCAGCCGACAGCCATTGAATTCCTGGACAATAAAGGAATCCAGAGTGAAGAACGGTTCATGAACATGACTCTTCCTCATTCCAAAGACAACGGAAACTATATCATCATTACCATCGATTCCTATGATCAGGATGACCTCGATAACCGTGTGGCTACGGCTGATGAAATCTGCGAAAAGAACGGTTCTGTGGAAACACTGGTTGCTGATGACCGTATCTGGGGAGCCCGGTATAATATTGGTGAAGCGGCCCGTAATGACAGCCAGATCTGGCTTGCAGAAGATATTGTCGTTCCTGTCGATAAGATTGCGGACCTTATGGCTCAGATCCCGGCTATTGAAAAGAAATATGGCATTGCTACGACCACTTCTGCCCATATCGGTGACGGAAATATCCACGTTAATGCTCTGAAGATGGACATGCCGATGGAACAGTGGAATGAAGTCATTCCTAAATATCACAATGAATTGTATACCCTGGTTTACAGCCTGGGTGGATGCCTCTCCGGTGAACATGGCATTGGTCTGCGGAAAATCAATGAAATGAAGAAGTTTACCGATCCCGTTTCCCTCAATATGATGAAGGCTATCAAGAAAGCACTGGATCCGAATCTGATTTTGAATCCGGGAAAAATTTTTACATACGACGAAGACTAAGACCGATTTTTCAGGAGCTGCTGCGCCATATAGCGCGGCAGCTTTTTTATCAGACACACCATGACAAAATGGCATGGTAGACGGCGGATGCATGCATAATATGCCGTTCACTCAGATTTCATTGACTTTATACATCAGCTATGGTATTCTGTGTTTGTAGTTAGAATATACGAACTTATATTGTGTATTCGAACAGAAGGAGGGGAGAGATGGAAGAAGAAAAGCTGCATAATCCGACTGTACGGGTTCTGGATATTCTGGAAACGGCGTATAGTCACGAAAAAGGTATATCTTTTACCGATTTGTCCCGGCAGACCGGAATTTCCAAAGGGACCTTGCATCCCATTGTCGCAACCCTCGTAGCCAAAGGATATCTGCAGTGCCAGCATTCGCTTTTTACACTGGGTAAAAGCTGCTTCCGCCTGGGATATGCGTACACCCGCACGCTAAGCTGTCTCGATATTGTCAAAGCGCATATGGAAGAAATTGTTACAGCCTGCAATGAAATTTGTCAGCTCGGGATTCTGGAAGGAATGAATGTCCTGTATATTGCCAAAATGGAACCCCAGCAGGCCATCCGGGTCAGTTCGTCTGTAGGGGCGACGCTGGCAGCATATGCCACGAGTCTGGGAAAGAGCCTTCTCAGCTGTTATACTGACGAGGAAGTACGCCGCATCTGCCCTCCTGTATTAAAGCAGTATACGGAACGGACCGTGCGCACCGTCGATGAGCTCCTGGCCCAGCTGCGTACTATCCGAAAGCAGGGATACGCACTGGAAAATGGCGAAGTGAATAAAGATATTGAATGTATTTCCATTCCCGTCCAGGTGGCCAATCAGACGATGGCTATCAGTGTCAGCCTGCCGATTTACCGCTCTACGCCGGAAAAGCAGCAGGAAATACTCCGCATCCTGAAACGTCATAAAGGGGAAATTGCCGAACAGACAGCAGGATTACAACAGGATTTAAGTTTTATTTAATGATAAATATTCTATGGAAAAGGAAGGTATGGATCAGCATGAATGATTTCAAAGACAAAATTGTAGTAGTAACTGGTGGCGGCCGCGGTATCGGTGCCATGACAGCCCGTCGTTTTTGTGAAGAAGGGGCTCATTGCGTTATTTCCAGCAATGTTCTGTCTGAATGTGAAGAATGTGCTGCCGAATTAAAAAAAGACGGCTTTTCGGCAAGCGTCATGGCGTGTGATGTCAGCAAGCCGGCCGATGTGGATGCCCTCGTAGCAGATACAGAAAAGAAATTTGGCCGTATTGATATATTTGCCAATATTGCCGGTATTTGCACCAGTGGCATGAATTTCCTCGGTGTTACACCGGAAAGCTGGGACCGGGTCATGAAAATCAATGCCTTTGGCACACTGTACACCAACCAGAAGGCTATTGAATCCATGATGCGCACGGGAACAAAAGGCAATATTGTCAATGTCACGTCCATTGCGGCCAAAACAGGGTCCGGTGCTGTTGGTGTCGATTACTCGGCCAGTAAAGCAGCCATTGTCAATGTAACGATTTCAGCAGCTACCTTTGCTGCCCGCTATGGCATCCGTGTCAATGCCGTAGCTCCGGGACCCATCCAGACGAAGATGACTGCCGTATGGGATCCTAAAATGTGTGCAAAACTCGTCAAGACTATTCCCCTGGGCCGTAAATTTGGTGAACCCGATGATATCAGCGAAGCCATTATTTTCCTTGCCAGCGATAAGGCAAAATATATTTCTGGTGAAATCCTGGATGTAAATGGCGCTGCCTGGTGCGACTAAGAGAGGAGACGGACTCATGTTTGAAAAATTGCAACTTACAGGGAAAACAGCTATTGTAACAGGCGGTACGAAAGGTATCGGCAAAGGTATTGTGGAAGGCCTGGCCCAGAGTGGTGCCAATGTCGTCGTCGTCAGCCGTCATCAGGATGAATGTGACGCCGTTGCCAAAGAAATGGAACAGTATGGCGTCAAAGGTCTGGGTGTCAAATGCGACGTCACTATTGCCAGTGATGTTGCCAATCTGATGCAGAAAACAATAGATGCCTTTGGTCATATTGATATTCTCGTCAATAATGCCGGCAGCGCGATTACGAAAAAAGCGGAAGATCTGACCGAATCCGACTGGGACCGTGTAATCGACATGGATATGAAGGCTGTCTTTTTCATGGCACAGGCTGCCGGAAAACATATGATTGCCCAAAAGAGCGGGAAAATCATCAATATTGCTTCTATGCTGGGTCTTGTTGCAGAAAAGCAGGTGCTGCCATATTGTGTAGCCAAAGGCGGTGTCCTGCAGATGACAAAAGCACTGGCACTGGAATGGGCTAAATACAATATCCAGGTCAATGCCATCTGCCCGGGATATGTTATTACGGATATCAATAAAGAAGCACTGAGTGAAGAAAAGATCTTTAAACACATTACAGGAAAAATCCCCATGCGCCGTTTCGGTGAAGTAGGAGATATTGCAGGTGCTGCCGTTTTCCTGGCATCGCCGGCTTCTGATTATATGACCGGTCAGCCTATCGTTCTGGATGGTGGCTGGACCATGCAGTAATTCTTTGTGACAGGCAAGCAGGGATTATATTGTTAACATTAACAATATAATCCCTGCTTTTTTTATGTACAAATAGAATGATAACAATAAAAAATTGGGATACAAGAATGCCGATAATTTACCGGATACTACTTGCTAAACACGGCAATGGTGCTATAATAGGTACACCGCTGTTATGAATAATAGCTATAGAAAATAAACATTTATCATTCTAGTTAGGAATATAAAGAACGTATTTATACTTTTATTTTCTGTATCTGGCTATACATTGCGGTTATTTTGTCAAAAGGATGTGTTTACTATGGCATCAACAGAAGCTATCCCGGCTAAACGCTGGGGGCGTATTATTCCACCGGCGATCCTCGTCTATATTTTCGGGTTTATGGATCGTACCAATATCGGTTTCGCCATGGCTGGCGGTATGAGCGATGCGTTGCAGATGACGGCAACCTTATCCGGCCTGGCAGCAGGTATCTTCTTTATTGGCTATATGGTTCTTCAGGTACCAGGCGGTCATATTGCGGAAACAGGCAATGCCAAGAAATTCATTGCTGTTTCTATTCTGGCCTGGAGCGTCATATGTACCAGCCTTGGATTTGTACAGACGGCTACCCAGCTTTTAGTCCTGCGCTTCCTCGTCGGTGTCGCAGAAGGCGGCGTATGGCCGGCTATCCTGGTCATCATCAGCCACTGGTTCCCTTCGTCCGAACGTGGCCGGGCTAATTCCTACTTCATCATGAACGTAGCAATTGCTTCTATTATCACTGGTCCTATCTCAGGCTGGCTGGTTACGACCTTTGGCTGGCGTTCCGTCTTCATCGCCGAAGGTGCCGTTTCCTTCCTGCTCATCTTCGTATGGTGGCCTCTTATCAGCAACCGCCCGTCTGAAGCCAAATGGATTTCCAAAGAAGAACGGGAATATCTGGAAACGACGCTGGCTGCAGAACAGAAAGAACTCAGCGCGGAAGATAATGCTCCTACGTCCCTTTCCACTATCCTCAGCAGTGTTAACATGTGGAAACTGATCCTTATCTATTTCTTCTATCAGGTAGGTATCTATGGTTTTGCTATGTGGCTGCCGACCATCCTCAAGAGCCTTACAAACAGTGGCATGACCAGTATTGGTTTCCTTTCCACTATCCCGTATTTTGCCTGCATGGCTGGCCTGTACATCTTTGGCCATCTGTCGGACCGCAGCGGCAACCGTAAGAAATATGTCGCCCTGCCTCTCCTGGGATTCGCCCTTTGCTTCCTGGCATCGGCTTTCCTGAAAGATTACACCTGGGTTTCCTTTGCCTTCCTCTGCGGCTGCGGCTTGTTCCTGCAGTGCGCATCGGGCATTTTCTGGACAATCCCGACCATGCTTTTCCCGGCTAAAGTTGCTGGTGACAGCCTGGGCATCATCAATGCCCTTGGCAATCTCGGCGGTTTCGTCGGCCCCTTCATCGTTGGCTGGCTGACCACTCAGTTCATGTCCATTTATGCGGGCATCTATTTCCTGGCAGCTATGCTTGCCTGCGGCTTCTTCCTGACCTTGAGCCTGCCGAAGAAGACTGAAGGCAAATAATTAGTTTTCATAACAGCAAAAAAAGGGGTTGTAACAAAATGAGTTTTTTTGCTCATTTTGTTGCAGCCTTCTTTCTTTCCCATAACTAACACAATAGCTGGCATTTTTCATTTTCGTGAAAAATGCCAGCTATCTGTTTTTAGGCGTACTTTAATAAGCCTCGCTGTTTTTTCTTTTTTAGCAAGCTACTGTTAGCAAGCTACTGTGTGTGTTTCTTCTTTTTCTAAATAGTGTTGTTGTAATCTGTCCGTATCACGGCGGCTTCGGTATTTCCTCAGATCAAAGCCGAATGCCATGAATAACAGTTCCTTTTCTACACTTTCTTTTCCTTTATGTCTCACTCGGCGGTATTCGTAGTTTCCCTTTACCGTTCCAAACGCTCCTTCTATCTGGATGGATCGGTTAATCCGCAACTGGATTCCTTTTTTACTTTGAATGAACTTGTAGTCTTTGTCCAATAAGGATTGGTAGTAAGGATTGTACTGTATCATTTTATTCTGTTTCGGTTTCTTTCCTGTCCGGGTCGGTTGGCATTGATTCCGTTTTCCACAATACTGACAGTTTTCACATTGGTACATTCGTACGGTCCGTTCATATCCACTGGCCCTATCACGCTGCTTTTTTTCCGTTACGAAATGCAGCTTCCTTCCTTTGGCACAGGTATAGGTATCGCTGTCTGCGTCATAGACCATATTGCTTCGGTGCCCGATTTTTTTCTTGAAGTCTGATGTCTTCCGGTATTCATACTCCCGTGGCTTGATGCATACCGTGCTTCCTCTCTTTTCTATCCAGTCCATGTTTTCTTCACTGTCATATCCAGCATCCGCCACGATATGATTTGCCAGTCTTCCATACTCTGTTTCCAAGGCTGTCAAGAACGGGATCAAGGTCCGGGTATCCGTTGGATTCGGGAATAGGCCCAGTCCGATAATATATTCAGATTGCACGGCTAGCTGAAGATTGTAGGCCGGTTTCAGCTGCCCATTTTTCATGTGGTCTTCTTTCATGCGCATAAACGTAGCATCGGGATCCGTCTTGGAATAACTGTTCCGTGTGCCCATTACGGTCAGGTGGGCATCATATTCTTGTTGTTTCTCCCGGATGGCTGCTACCTGTTCAAACAGTTTTTGTTCGGCTGTTTTCCGGTGGCCAGACCCTTGCACAAACGTGATGCCCTTTTCCTGGCATACATCGGCAGCAGACCGGAGTAATTCATCGTCATCCAGAATAAAGGTATCCATGCCCGTGAAAGC